>Ga0224511_10001480_pt1 | contig 14285 bp, 4 predicted proteins | sample SF_May12_sed_USG_2_FD_169988 | JGI IMG/M metagenome (GOLD analysis project Ga0224511, IMG submission 169988) | Sediment microbial communities from San Francisco Bay, California, United States - SF_May12_sed_USGS_8_1 | ecosystem: Environmental > Aquatic > Marine > Sediment | place: USA...
GTTTGATGTTAACATTGTTTAGATGGCCCCTGATAACAGAAAATAAACATTTATTACGTGACCCGGAACTGTCAAGCGTGACCCGCAACTGTCAAATATACATCATGCCGTTGGATACTCTAAAGATAGGGATTTACAAAATAAAAGATTTTATGAATTGTATCAAAGTAAAGAGGAATATTTTGTTAAACAGTATATATATTTCTGTTTCTCCAGACTTGCGTTAATGTCTTTACTGACCAGGAACTGTCGAGTTCACTGTATGCCAGATAACATAAAAATATGCCTTGAGGCTTCTAGGGTTGTTGAAATAACGTCTCGCATATCCACACTTTCCAAAGAAAAAGTGGTTTAAATGTTCAGTTCTTTGCATATTTTAATATTCAAGATTTAGGTTTGCAGATGCGTGTTCACATAGGAGTGATCGGTTGATTCGAAACTGCTATAGTCTTCATTTCGCGACTGCAGTTCGGTGTAGTCTCTTGAAGCACGTGGATTTACTTGAAGATCTGTGTACTGGCTCTCATGCAGATTCAGCGAGTTCAGTGGATTCTCGTGCACAGCTTTCCCCGCAATTTGCTCCTTTCTCCTGTGAAAAAGAAAAAAAGGCATGTACAAAAGAACGCTAATTGCAGTACAATGCAGTAAAATGTAGATAAACACCTAGCAATGATAAAACATACACAAGTGTATGCAGAGTGTTATGTATAAACAACTTATGTCTGAAGACGAAATGTATACGTTTTGTTCTGTTTTTGATGTCATTAAACAACCATAAGGGTCCTACATCTGATAAATAACTATGTTAAAAACAAACATTGTTTTGTTCGTATTCTTTTTTGAACATGTAATTTAGCTTTACTAACCGAAAATGAAGGTACGTCATAATGTTGGTTATAATAGATACAACGGCCACTGTCCATCCTACTGATCCAACAATTACATACGTCTGACTCTGTAGTTTTTCAGGAGCTGCTCACACATATAAATACAAAGATAATTGAGGAATGTTAAGTAGATCTAGTATTATTATAATTGTTAAAATATAAAATGTTGTTATGCACATTTATACAATATTAATACGAATACAGAAATAACGTGAAAGAAAATCGACAATGTTCTCAAGTTATGCCAAAAAACCTTTGAAATGCAAATTAATACCACATTTTCACTCAACATTTTTTTACAAACGCTGATCAAGGAAACATAAATGTTGGTCTAATTTCTCGGCTGCAAATTGTTTAATATTCAGAACCTAATATTTTCTTATATGCACTTTTAATGGAAGACGACGAAGTTTTTTGTAGGCGAACTTTAACATCACAATTCAAAGGTATAGAAAAAACGTATGCCAAACGCTATCCGATATTAACGTTGTACATGTTACAAAATGTATCACTATTTATATTCTAGTTATACCCATTATTCATTGTTCACAAATACATTAATATTGGGGAGTTGTCACTTCTGTCAATGCTATCCGATATTAAAGTTGTACAAATGTCACAAAATGTATCACTATATTCTAGTTAGAGATCTATACACATTATTCCTTGTTCACAAATACATCAATATTACGGAGTTGTTCTAAGTGAATTGCTTACTAAGGTTGGAATTACACAGCTCCGTCATGAACTATCCTTGTCCACGACCTGTAAAGTTTCGCTAAACACATTATGCTTTGGGTACATAATACAGGCCCGTGACTCATCCATTTTATTAGAAGGTGTCTGCAAAGTTTCTTTCCGTGAGCAATTTTGCAAAGAACCCGGATTCAACAGGGGACATATTTTAATGTGGGCAAATGCTTCATTTAAGAGCAAACTTAAGAGAAAACGCCCCTATTAATCCTCATACATGTTCACAGCAGAAATGTTAGTCAGTCAAAAAACCACGTTAGTTTGTTGCAGTCAAAATAAATTTATAACAGTTATACGAGTTAACATTTTCTATCAGTTACAGTTCCCACATCTATCAGTTCTATCTATTACAATTTTTCTAAGACTAATATTTGATTATCTAATCAAATTCAATTCTGTATATCTTACACTAGTTTTTACGTGGCAATCTCTGACAAAACACTGTACCGTCCAAGAGCTGGATTATTAGAACAAACATATATAACTTGAACACGTCTCGGGTACTTTTTGCGGAAAATGTAGCTGATTAATACCAGACTAAATGCTTGGATTGCACTCAGATTTAGTTCAGACATACCTATATTTACAATATTTAATATTTAGCATTGATATTGTCAAGAGATATATCCTGTCCAAATTTCAGATGTGTGAATAAGGTATTTCTAAAAAGTAACCATTTTTTAAACTTGTAATAGACAAGGAAAACATTCCGACCAAGTGTGATACACATTGAGCGATTGACCTCATCTCACCTTACGTCAGAGAGGTTACATACAAACAAATTAACGTTCTGACCTAGTTTAAAACTAATTGAAGAGATGTTCAAAGAAAGAATGTTGTAACAATGTAGACATGTCAAGTTTATGGGCACCGTGACAAAATGGCTCGTACACAAACATACACACAGAAAAGCACAAAAACAAACAGAACAACAAGACGCAACAAACACAGACGTCGAACATGCAGTGCTTAGAGTGTAAAAAGATATATCTTCAAAAAGTGGAACTATCATAGAATGTAAAAGCCAATACATTATGAAAAAATAGGTAAAAACGCGGCCTCTAGAGTAAAAAGGAGTACTGTTTTTCTGCAATTTGATCTGGTGACATAATTTAGCCTCATCTATTGTAAAACCACAATGTTAGACACCATTGTTCAATATGACCAAGGCATTTTCTGATAAGACACTATAAATGGGTGAAACGAAAGGGTCATAATCTATAAGATTTGCAAGTTTAAAAAGCACACTAGATAGGAACATCTAGCGCCCGCCATCGCTAGGATTTGGGATACTTTGACAGCAATTGTTGTGACACGTGACTTTGTTGAATAAATTATCCTTTCTATATTAAACGGCTACTGCGTAAGTAACGAGGTAGATTATGCAAAGAAAAAGGATGTTTTACCAACGATTCTGTCAACTTTCTCACTACAATTAACGGGTCAGTAATAATGGATTATTATTGAACAAAACAAGAAAATTATTTACTGTTAATTTTAATATGTTGATATTTCTTACGATTTGAGCATCTGGAGGACAGCCGCTTTAACGTGTAGTCCCAAAGGTTTGAGCAAGCATGAATTGAATGTGGACGACACTTGGACATAAATTGCCTCAAAGTATTAATAAAGGACGACAGCTGACTTGGAACATAATTGAAGGATACAGCACTACCACAATTACATAGACCACTTCGTGCTTAGTTGAGCTACAAAACAATGTACAACCTTCAGTACAAATCGGTGTGTTGCTCCAGGTATGGCCAGCCAAACATGTTGTTGTAGGTGAAGATATTGTGAACCCTGATTCACACACGAAACGTAATACTGTACCAACTTGACAAATTTTATCGAACTGGCAGGTTCCGCAAATGTTAAATCCATTCTTTACATCTTGAATAGGACATGTTGGTTCTGAAAAACATGAAATGTTTTCACGGAAGTTATAACAAATTCAAACGTTAATTATTCAAAATTATTTATGTTGCAATTAATACAAGCAACAACAAGTTATTGGTTTTGTTTAGTAGATTTGCTCACCAAACTCTGGCGGATTTATCCAGCTCAGCTTCCTTTCGGATGAGCAATTAACTTGCAATAAACCATTCTTTAGGTTGAAGAATGTTGCGTTGTAGGACACATTACCAACTTCACCGAACGCAAGTGCTGGATAATCAGTAATAGCTGTGTGTGTTACATCACTTGAATCGTTACAATGAATTGGGATACATCGTGGCAAAGACGAACCCCACGTTCCATCATCTCGACAAGTTAAACTCGTCAGACCGTTTTCTTCTTCATATCCATAATTGCATGTAATTGTTATTACTGCTTCAGCGTCAAACACATCCTTTCCTGAACTAAGGGATCCATGCTCTATAGTTGGGGGAGCAGTGCACTTCACTATATGACATTCAGGTTTGCTTCCGCTCCATGTGTTATTATTGACACAAATGCGAACATTGTCGTTGTTATTAAGAGTGTAGCCAGTTTGACAGGATGGTATTAAAGTACTTCCAAATGTGTATACTGTTTGAGTTCCATTATAACTTCCATGACTGTAATTGTTTGGGTGTGTGCAAGTTATCGGTAAACAGACGGGGTTTTCTCCACTCCATACATTTATTTCAGTACATCGACGTTCTTCACCTCGCTGAAGATAATATCCCGCATTACATGAAGGCGTTATTCTATGATTGTACATAAAGGGCGCACTGCTTCCACCAGCGTCGTAATGGCCATCAAGAACATTTATCGGAAGGCTTTCACACGTTATTGCTATACATGTTGGTTGTGGTTCAGTCCACTGACCATCACTCTGACATGTCCGTGCTGTAGAAGGTATCGGCGTGTAGCCGACGACACAAATTGGCGTTATGACAGATTCAACGGACAGAAGTGAGTTTGCAGTCACTTTACCATTGTTAAGTACATAGTATCCGTTCAGTAAAGATGGCACTGAACATGTTACTTGCGTGCATTTCGGTGATGGCAGCCATGTTCTGTCAGACTGGCATGTAGTCGTCAAGCTTACTGGAGCATATGTACTGCTGCATGTTACTGCAACTTCACTGCCTGACTTAAAGAATGTGTGGTTAGTTGTCAGCTGGCCATTGGCGAAAGTGGGTAGAGTGCAGACCTCTAAAGAGAAACAATGGTTAAAATCAACGATTTTAAGTACTGATACCACAAACGCATTCGTTGAGTTTATATTGTAAATAATGATCGTATAACTGGTCTCGGCTTTCAAAATTTATTATAATAAAAAAGATTTTAAAGTTTAAATGTTTCACGATATGTATGTTCTACAGTGTTGATAAAATTAGTAAGAAATGTGGCCATTTAATATTGTATTACATTATTAAGTGGTTCCGATCTCGCGTACTTTACATCTTTGTTAATTAAAGAAATATGATTTTCTTAAGGCAGCCAACAAGAATGTAAACATATGATCATACTCGAGAGGATAAATTTATTGGCTGAGCCAAGATGCAACACCACATATAATTGCAATATCTACCTACCGGCAAACACTTGCACCTCGCATAAAGTAAGGTAGTTGGCCGTGTATATCCTAAGGATTGAAAAGACTCCTGTATTGGTTATGGGGATAAGGAGAATATCACCACATATGCTCGTGCCTGTATCGCCGTAGTCGTTGCTTCCACACGTTGTTTTGCGTCCGTCATCCTGATACAGGCTCACAAAGGAGCCACCTGGACTTGTGTAGCCGCCAACCTGCATCCCGCTCAGGCGCGCACGGTCAGCTCAACACAAATGCTTATACATTTCTATTAGGTGTAATATGATTAAATTATGAAACAAATATATCTAAAACGTTTTATAACATAATAATGTTGTGGATGATCTCAAAACCTAAAATCAATGACTTTAATCTGTTGTTAATATGTATGTTACAATCAGAGATGAACGTGTGTAATTGAAACATGGCAGACAACAAAAACAAGTTAAACATTATAATAAAATGTGTGCTATATTAAATGTTCTCATGCGTTTGGCGAATAAACCATGAGTTTGTCCCTGACACTTGTATTATGAGTTCAGCATTCTAGCTATTGCGCCAACCCAAGGCAGTTGCGATAACATATCCCATAACCAAACGGATGATGTTATATTAATATTGTAATAGAACCAGACAGATGGATATACATTGTAGTTTCATTGTATGTGTATAAAGGTGTTAAGGTGTGTCGGTGATGTACAAGAAATTTAACTCTTTTTGTAATTGTATAAAAATGCGAAATATTAAAACATAGATTATAATTGGTTTTAATTAGTGTTGATAAAACGAATTGATAAATGGTTACATCCTGTGTTTCGATTTTTATCTCTCTTTTTTACATACGAGATCTGTTCCTGTTGTATATCTTGATGCCTGTTATTCTGTAGGTGTCGCCAAGGTCGACCTGCCACCAAGCGGGAGATGTTGTGGTTCCTAGCGTCGTATGGGCGCAAGCTCTACCGTCATTCACTGTACTCAAGTCACCGTCCACAGCTTGTCCTACCACTTGGACGCTATCGTAATTGCCTGGTCCCTGCTCTGCATCTTTTCCAAGAGCTATGTTTGGTCCTGTATAAAATTCACAACTATAAAGATCTTCTTGGAAGAAATATATCAACTGAATTAAAGATTCATGTAAACTAATAATTAATTTCTTGGAACAACGTGTTGCATTCTAATACATGATTGAACCGGTAATGTGATAGATCATTACTAGATGTAGAATATTTACACATTTGTGCACAATAGAAGACACCAACACATAATTAAAATGGCGTCGTCTTATGCATATACGAACACACGCATTCGCTAAAGTTTTGAATGCGTTGAGCTTATGGCCTAATGTCGTCCCGATACTAGAAATTGTAAGAGAAATTATTTAATACGTATTATGGTCATTTGTATCACTACATTTGTCGGACTTTCCTGTGGAGTTTCAAAGAACTCTCATCGGCTTTAAATTTTTGTATTAATAATAAATCGCCACATACTTTCGAAAAAATAACTACATAAATACACGACTACATAAATACATCTAGTGTATGAGTTGTTACCGCTACTAGACCGCTCTTTTTTATCTTATATTACAAGCAAAACTGAACATGGTGTTTTTACTTGAGTATTATTATGATTTCAGCATATACGATAGACTGATTGTTGATAGAACAACGGTGTATATTTTAACCGACAGGATTGATAATTGATTGGATATTACGATATTTGTACTTTTCATGCGCCATCAGTGTTAAACAAAACAGCAAACAACCTATATATAAACAAAACAGCTAAAAATATGGAAGCAAAACTACAATAACAACGCTATATTTTTTAATTAATAGACATAATGCTTACCCTGGAATTCGGCTAATGTTGTAAATCGGGAACAACCAAAATAAAAATAAATAATTACACAATTGTATTTCATAGTGTTGGTGTATCCAAACAATATCACTTTAATCGGTACAATATCAACTGTCTTGTAAAGTGAACTTACGGATTGTCGTTTACTTCCTGATTTTATGCCTAAATCGCATAGTTGCAGTAATTTTGGATCGAGTAACATCTGAATGTATTACAAAAATGGTATTATACAAAACTAAACCCGGTGTCGCTGAAATCATAGGCGATGGATTGCGTTAGTAATAACTATTTACTTTTATTTCAACGGCAAAATAGCAAAGTTAACGCCGTTCTCCTGGGTATTGGTTCGCAACAATTTGTTGAGGCATGGAGGAGCACTTTCTTACTTTTCTAAACGATAAAATAATTTAGTATTAAACAAAAAGTGAAAATTAAAAAGGTTTACACATTTGACAACAAAGGGCTAGGTTCACTAACTATCAATTTCTGCCCTGCCAACTTTGAAAAAATCATTTAACAAGGAGCATCAAAATGTTTCAATGATAATAAAATATAACTTATTTACTGTAAATAAATGGATTTTTAAAACTCCAAAAAGCATCCTGTATCCAAAATTACTTGACTTTTAGCTATGCACTATTGTCAAAATAGCCCAATTCTTGCCTTTTTACGACGTTTTTGCCTAAAAAACATCAATAAAAGTTTTCGTTAACCATAAAGAACCAATAGAAACACCGCCATATTTTGTAATTATCTTTATTTTGTCTATACAATCATTCCCTGAAAAGGACTTTGTGTCTCTTCTGGTTCTTCTGATTTAATTTTAAGCAAAAACGTCGTAAAAAGGCAAAAAATGGGCTATTTTGACATAAGTGCGTAGCTATAAGTAAAAAAAATTTGGATACAGGATGCTTTTTAGAGTTGTAAAAATCCATATATTTACAGTAAATAAGTTATATTTTGTAACCATTGTAATATTTTGAAGCTCTTTGTAAAAAAATGTTTTTCAAAATTGGCAGGGCAGAAATTGAAAGTTAGTGAATCTAGCCCTTTATGTTTGTTCGATTTTCTACTGAGAGCGTCCTCTTTTAGTAAAGCTCATTACATACAGCTGCCTACCAACAGCGCATTGTATGAGTATTCTCCCTTTGACTGTTTTCCTAATTTATGCTAAGTACTTTTGTCTTGATCTTTTTCATGTTGTTTCATAATGTTTGTTGTTAATGATAACCAACCAGACCTGCCTGTGAGGTGCCATACCTCGGACAGAGCCCATTACTCGGAGAGCTTTAATTATGCCTAGGTTTAGTTCATTAATATTAAAACTCTAAAAGGAGGGGTCCCAATTTTGGGGTAGGCAGTCATGTCTTTGTTTTCTTTTATACTTTTCACACATCTTAATTCATTCGTGGTCAACAAATTGATATGGATACTGATTTGTTGTTATGTGCCATACAACAACAATCATAATGGAAGCATTTCACAATAATAATCAATAGCATATGCTACTTGATTGTCAAGATATTTTCATTATCAAATGCTCACCAAAAATCGAGGAAATAGTGCTACATACTTTGCGGGATATATGACCACTCTTTCATTTTTAGAAGACTTTAATGAAACTTTAATTAAACTTCACATAATTATGTATATATCAATGAATGTTAAAAACATAGACTTCGATAAGTATCGATGCACTAACTACAGAGTTATTGGCCCTGATTTGCCGACCGACCGACCAAGGTCAGGAAGACCTAAGAAAACGTCAGCTGCTGATGACCGTTGTATTGTTGTGACGTCACGCAGAAATCGTTTCATGTCAGCCCTTAAACTTACGGAGCAGTTTCATGCTACGTCAGGCATTCGTGTTTCAAGACGTGGCAGGCGTCCCTACAGAGGAAATATTCTTACGGTCAACCACGCACGTGCGCGTTTGAATTGGGTAACGGCGCACCATAGATGGACAATTAATGAATGGAATAAAATGTTTGTGATTAAGTGATTTTGTGTCAGGTTTTCAGATAGGAGAGCGTATGTGTAGCGCTCAAAGGGCGAACGTTTTGATGTCACTAACGTGCAGCAAGGGGACAGGTATGGCGGTGGATCGGTGATGGTTTGGGGAGGGATTCACAAGAATGGTAGAACAGAGCTCCTAATTGTGCTAGTGACCTTAACAACATTTAAGTTCTGTGAGCAAATTGTTGTTTCATATGTTGTGTCTTTCTTTCAAACCCATGACGCCATGATTTTCCAGCAGGACAACGCCCGTCCGCATTCAGCGAATTACACACGACAAGTTCTTGCGGAGAACAACATTTTTCCTTTCCTAGGAATACACATAACGCTTCAAGTATATCAGGAATAGCTTTTTTCATAACAAGTAACCTATATTTCCATATAGAAACACATTTAAAGGAGATAAAGTGATAAAAGATGTACAAATTAAATAATGCATTTGATTGGAACGCCATTTTTCACCAACATGTGAAAAACTGTACAAAAACTGAGTTTTTATGTTTGGGTGAACACATTGTAAGTGTAAATAATGACAAAGTTGTTGAATACTATGAAAAATTGTGTATGACTTTCCTATATTATTAGTAATCGGGTAAATCCACAAATTGCGGCGGCCATCTTGGCGGCCATTTTGGATTCCGAGTTGTTGTTAAGGTAGATTTCTATAAGAGATTGTTTTTTCTTAATCAATAGACATATTGGCTTTATATAAGATAAGTCTTATCGATGGGCGCGAATCTAGAAAAAAACGACCTGGGCTCTTGGACTACATTGCGACACTTGAATGGCCATCTCGATCTCCTGATTTATCGCCTATTTAACACGTGTTGGATATTCTTGGAAGGCGCATTTATGCCCGAAATGACGTCAACAATGTTCGGCAACTTGAGGCTGCACTGTTAGAGGAATGGGCCAATATTATAACGTTGTACCGCTGTGATAGACAAAAACGGCTACCATACACGATATTGAGGCTTGTGTGACTTTAAGGATGTGACCCATCCTTAAAGAGAAGATAGGAAAGGAGAAGATATTTAAGTCAAAATGTTGACGGACAGACGCATTGACGTATGGGCGGACAGACAATGAGCCATCACAAAAGCTCACATTAAGGACATTGAGCTAAATATAAACACTAGACGAAACATCTACATACGCTGCTTTCCAAATTCTGATTGTATAGATATATTCAAAATCGAAAAAAAGTGGAGTGTACTGACGTTATAACCACGTGAAAGAAAATAAATAATTAAGTGAGAAAACGAACACGCGCTAGCGGAATAAATCGAGGGTTTTTCTCCAAATACACAAGTAGTCTTGATATTTCAACAAAATAATTTAAAGTATTTTGTTATTGAACTTGTTTTAAGAAATCAGAAGTTTAAGTCGAAATGTCTTGGAATCTTTGACATTGTGGTATTATTTAGAATTTGGAGCAAACATGTATATTTAAAGTTTGAATATAGAAGACAAAATTCCAAAATAAATGAAATATTAGAATATCAAATACGATACCGTATAGTTCCCAAGCCGCCGCAGTCTAAACAGGTATACACAGGTCAGTCTTATGGCCATGTGAAATGAAAAAAACAGTTGTTGTGAAATTTTATATACAATATTAAGCAGCGTGTTAACCGGAGTCGCTAGGCGTTATACGCAAAACATATTCAATTATGCATATATATTAATTTGTGGGCTACCTGGACCATAGGTCCCTCCTGGTTGAATTTTATGAGACCTATATCATGGTGTAGCTTAATGTGGTGTCTACAGGAATCCACTTGTTGGATAGTAAACGGACACAATTGCCCACTAAAACAGCTGACTAAACAGGACATACCGTACACGGTACACAAACGAGTACATGTAGCGAGATAACAGACACTGAACCTCAAATATGTCATACATAAATTATGTTTGTCAAACACTGTTGATATATTCAATAACCCTACAACGTATTTTCGCTTAATTGCCAATTAATCGTATAAAAAGAGAAACTCGTTAGTGTATTCATTTCTTTATTAAATTATGATGTTGGTTATTTCAAAGTGAAACAACGATTTTAATTAATATTTTGTCCACACAGATACATATAATAACTAAAATGCGATAAAATGACACAAAAATGTTCGGTTGGAATCGTTCAAATTCACCCAATATCATACATGTCACATGTTAAATGTACCTGATGATTTGAAAATAAATCTGACACAATTTTAAAGTACATTTTGTTATTTACATTTATACAAATATAATTATTCTAACCACGAGTTACAGAAACATGTATGAATAATGTTTAAAAAACAACAGACAAGTTGGCGGTATCGCTCAATTTACATGAATATGTGGTTTCAGCTAAACAATGATTTGTCAACTTTATAAACTCGAACAATTCAGTACTTTGAAGTAAACTTTTTGACCCCAATTGAATCCTTACTTTAACTACAAACATGGATGTTTATTTCGTATGTATATCCCTTTGCACCAATGACCCATGGCAATTAACGTATCGACAGAACGCTTGAAATGTTCGTAGTTCCGACAAATGTGGGAAAGCACTTGACGTTAAACATTGCATTTGCGCGTAGAAAGCGATACTCAAAAGATTCAGCCTTCTGATTGGTTAAAATGACGCGGTGCATTATGGGCTATGACGTTAAGTAATTTCGCGCTACTGGTTGGACCAAACGTCATTTCAGATGGTCCAACAAACGGGTTGTCGATACATTTATTAGTTCCTAGACAAGCTAAAAGCTGAAGCAATTGGTGTTGTTTTTTTAAGTTACAAAGTTTGTATAACCCTAAAGAATTAGCATGACGCCGAGTTACGCATTTCTTAATATTCATAATTCTTCTTTAAATTAAAGGATAAGTGTGTACTGCGATTAACAAAGACACATGTACAAATACACCAACGCTTGTTTTGTTAATTTAAAAACCAATTTGCCACTATAGCTTTCGCGCCATGTGATTTACTTGTACATGTGCATGAATATAGCTTTTACAATAGTGTGATAAGTTTGTTTATTTCTTTCATGCTTAACGAATAATTTAAGGATTTACAGTAGAAAGATAACCAGTGAAATTTAAAAAGCGATCTTTTCACTGCAGCTTAAATTGGAACTTCATTTCATGGGAGACAATTCCTGTATTATAAAACAGAACCGCCGAACGAAGCATGAAAGAAACAGGGATCATGAAAGCTGATACTTATAAAAATATTAGTTTCCACGATCACTCGGTGAAATAAAATGCAGTTAACGCGAAATTCAATAAATATCCTCTACAACTTTTGGTATTTGATGAGTTGAATGACCATCAGATCATGAGAACAACACGAGATTTTTAACCCACTCCCTTAAATATTTTTGTTGCAGTAATTTTTGGTAGTTTGTTGAAGAAAGGTACTTACAATATCTGTAAAATGTTTGCGGTTTCACTAAAATGTTTATAATGTAATAGCATGGTCCGTATTCACAAAGCATCATAGTTGCTTTTTGATAAGCAAAATTTAGTCAAGAGATTGAGTACACAATTTGGAATTACGTTTTACGTTAGTCCAGACTTGGAGATAAGGTTCAGTCAAAATATCCGGAAGAAGTTGAGTCAACATTTAAAAAATTCCTGGTGTCTCTTTAAAATGTAATTTGTATTGAGTTTTTTGTTTTTTTAAATGTTGAACAAGTTATTATGTTTTCAATATTTAATTTAAAACGTTATTTACACATCATATTACAGTTACATAGCGGACATATAAAGTTTCCACACAAGAAGATTTATAAATAGTATCTGCAGAATGGATTAGTGTGTCTCGGCTAATCGTTTGAAAAAAAGTTATAATAAAAGGATTTGTTGTAAAAAAAATTACTTTTTTTGTAGGACACTACCTATATTTTTTATTCATACTGATTCTTAAAATATATTTTAAATATATTTTTAAAAGGAAAACAAAAAAGCAGATTCTGCCATTTTCTAAGTTAGGTCAGACTGTCCAAAACACACAGGGTTTTTTTCTTGGCCTAAGTGGAACACAAACTTTCTAATAGTTTGTTTGATTGTAACGCTGTTTATCAACACCGATATCAAGTTATATTATGGCAATCAGTCTATTGACAAAGGTTCCAGGGCTCACCGGAACAAGCCTCTATGATATTTACTCCGCAAGCTACAACAGTATTAATAAAGTTAAAGGCCCTCACTTGCAGTCTGGTTGTGTGACACACAAAAAATGAAAAAAAAAACCTACATTTTCTTGTTGCCAACACTTTGGGGACATTGAAATTTATCTTGTGGTACCTTAATATCTCTTCAATCGGTTGGCAATTTGTTTTCAACTTGTAGTTTATCTGTTGCAACCTTTTTTCCAGGTTAACAGAATAGTTACACAATTTAAATGACTTAGCAAATCGATAGACGATAAACAAAGGTATCACACAACTGGTTTGGATGCCCCAAATACGTTGGAATCAAGAGAATATAGGTTTTCCAATATGTTCTTATTTTGTGTGTGTCACATACCCAGACTGCAGGTAAACCACTTTAAGACTAGCATCTAAGCATGTTTCAAGTTTATACAACTGTATTGCACAAAAATGACATTTTTTCCAAACACACAAAGTTAACAAAACATGGAGAAATGTTTATTTAGACTTATGTTGAACATAAAAAATAAACAATTTAAGTTTATATTTAAGAGTTTAAGGATATTTAAATTGTTGGTTCAATTGAAAAACCTACCAATAAAAGCAATAAGTTAAAGTTATTGTTATGTTTGGCAGAAATTGTAAATAATGGTCTCTAAATGGCAACAAGTTAGTTTGTAAAAACTTTAAAACCTTACTTAGTACATAAACATTCAAATAAACCTTGATTCAATCATAAATGCTGAAAAAGAATATTTAAGTAAGATCTGAAACCTAAATCAGAGAAAAATAAGTGTATTGCTCAGTTATGACTTATGTTATCATAAAAATATTTTTCTATGAAAGCATGAGCTTTGTCTATCTCTATATGTCTTCATATACCAGCTAAAAACATCATTACATATCACAACAATCATAAAAAATATGTAGGTTTTTTCTCTTACAACAGAGTGCAACATTATGTTTACATAACACAGTATCTACATTATGACTTAAGAGAGGTACAATCCAATCCAAACATCTTTTTCATCAACTTGCACATTGTCAAGCATTTTTAGTGCCATTTTTCATATTTTTCTAGTACAATACAATACCTAATCAATG
>Ga0224511_10001481_pt1 | contig 14284 bp, 5 predicted proteins | sample SF_May12_sed_USG_2_FD_169988 | JGI IMG/M metagenome (GOLD analysis project Ga0224511, IMG submission 169988) | Sediment microbial communities from San Francisco Bay, California, United States - SF_May12_sed_USGS_8_1 | ecosystem: Environmental > Aquatic > Marine > Sediment | place: USA...
TTTGCTTTTATAGTAAAGTCAACCAGGATATGAAAACGCAACATAACATTACATCTTGTTTTAATTACAAAAATAAATGTTTACAAGACATGTATGCTTGTCGTTTTGATTTCTTTACAATTGAGTTATAACCTATATTCTAGGGACCATATTGACAGTGGCAATCACAAGATAGTACGAAACATAAACAATTTCAATCTACACCGAGACACTTTAAAAACGCTTCATGTTGAAAATGAGGTTATTTCAAACTTTTTGTCCAAACGCGGTAAGTATTTACTTAAAACACAGCGTGTATACGTATTGGTCTATAAATGTCAATTTTAACAATATTGTGTTCACGATCTTGGAATCTGATTAAATTTTCTTAAAGGGACTCCACTAAGGTCTGGCCGTGTACAAAACTAGACAAGAAAATATTGTGGTACCTTCATATGTCTTTTATCGGTTGGCAATTAATTTAAAACTTGTATTAAATATGGTGATCTCGGAAAAGCGTTAATAACGCTTTTCTTTGTTTAACAAATACATTCCAATTTTAAACCGAGTTGATAAATCGATAGGACATATGAGGGTACCACAAAAAAAATGTTGACACAATAAATACGTTGGTAACAAAAACATATAGGTTTTAGAAAAAAATCTTACAGTACAGGCGTTCTTGGATAAGAGGTGTGCGTACATAGTTCTGTTAACATGCAAATGATATGTAAAGTAAATGCTTAACCAATCATTCATTTAGAAAGCAATGCTCATTTTCTATCCCCAAAGTATGTATTTGATACTTAAAGTAAACATTGTAAATTTTAATTTAAAACGATAACAATGAGTATAACAAAACTGTGTGAACCGTTATCTAATATTCCTTTTAAACTGCAGTATTTTTAAGTATATGCACAACACCTTATTTTAGCACAATTTATCATATTGATTTGACAAGAAAACAATGTTAATTAATATAAATGATTGCGTTTAAAATGTCATGAAGTATGATTTGGTATTCTACGTACATTCGGTTTAACTAAACTCAGTTTCCTGCAAACGTGATATGGTTTAATCCACGTCTCCATGTAATAAACAACTGCCTAGGTACATCGATGAACTTGCTTGTTAACGCATGAGTACAGAGCGCTCAAGCGCATTGTCTAGGCCCGTCAGTACAAAACGGTTATACGAACTGGAAAAAGTTAAATCTAAAGGTGAATAACTTTCCCCCTTAGGGCGCATGATGTTTTGAGCCAAACGTAGCAACTTTATTTCCGTTAAAGTTTACAGATTTGACTGATATGTAAAGTCATTAAGGGATGTGTGCCGTTTTTTTCGCATCCCTCTATTTGTTGTGTTTATTTATAGTTGACCTTGTACATATTTGTGTTATATATTTGCGTTCATATGATGATAGGCTAACCGTCTAAGTCAATAAACATCTGTTCGTTCTGTTCTAAAACATAAACCCAAACACAACATACACATTCTGTCCTAATCAACTTTATTTATATTTCATATCGAAATAGCATACACATACAATGAAATCCACATTCCAAACAAAACCATCAAACGCACCAGTTTATTGAACTGCATTCCTAATTTTATTGATGCCAATTCTGTGCCAGTCGACATCAGGATTTTTCTCATTAGGCAAAGACGTCTTAAGATATCACCGACAGACGTTTTATGTCACCTTATCACTGTCCACTGGCATACATTCATATATTGTCTAAGCTCAGATTTTCTATGATCGTTTTATCAAGAAAGCAGCAGTTTTGTCCAACATGGATTGAAATATCTTCTTTGGTGGAAAGCCTGTCTTACTGTGCATACTGAAATAAATGTGAAAGTCATGGTATAGACCTTAAACAAAGCGCAGACAAAGATTGGTATATCAAACAAGAGTAATGACAATTACAGCAGTTCTTTATTTACCGATACGATTAGGCATAACGAATCAAATTGCGTTAAAACGTCAAATTCAAATATAAATGTGTACTTTTCCATGTTGAGTAGAAAAAGTACAAACTGCGTGTATATTCATAAGCAGTAACAATGTCTACTGGCATTGCTGTGTACTTTTACATGTAAACGTACACCAATGGTATGGTGTCAAAACAATTAGTTTTGGTTATACTCAAGTACAATTCTAAATTGCACCGATGCGTCATTATTTATTGAGGGGAGCACTTTGCTTTAATGACATGAAGCTAATGTGATGCGGGTGTCGCCTGTAAATCAGCCATGTTCACACGTGTAATATGTTGACAGGTTACATCTGCTGCTCACTTGATCGAATTATTAGATATAAATAGTTCGCCAAGTTTTGAGCTTGTTAGTTAAAAACACAGATAACACTTACGCCAAAAGTGTACGTGTTTTGCTTGACAAGTATGTGCACATATTGTCGTAATCATTCACTATTCTGGTAAGTATGTTGACCCATTATGTGTTAATGTGTTTTAGATGCGTGCAATAGCCTATTATACGGACAGACAAATGGATTAGTTAGGTCGGACGTTCGCCTCATTTCTGAATAAACTTGTTATTTTTGCTCTTAATGTCTGTCTGCGAAAGATGTTTTTTTGTTTTGTTGATTGATCTGTACGGTAAACATTGTATACTTTCTTTTATATAGTGTTCGCGTGCATTACGCCTGTGCAAATACGACATTGTGCCCCGTACGTTATCGCAATGTGCTTGTTGTTTTTCTTTAACTGTGGTTTTGAGATTTCTATATAACAACAATTATTCCAATAAATTTAGTTATTTAAAGCAGTTCTGATGTGTAAACGGGCACAAGACGATTGACATCATATTTTTTTCTTTACGGTACCACATGAGGCTCAGTGCCTGTGTTGCCGCTAAAGTTCTTCAACTTTTAAATGGTTGTTTATTTCAATCATGTAATTGTTTCTATATCAGAACAAACCATTTGTTTTAATCAAAATGTATTTGTGTCATTCGAAAGATTTTACTCGTTGAGCACTTCTGTTCAAACAGCTGAAGCCTTTATAACATTTTCCTTTTGGCAATTCGTAAAGCTTTAGGAAAATAACTGTCAATGGTAATATTGTCGTTTTATTATATGTGTCCCTTATCTTCCTAGGGGGATTTGTTGGAATCGAAATGTTAAATACTCAGGAATTAGATGCACTTTACTATGGTGTTAACATAGGCGTGACTAAATGCAAGATGTCATGTCATACCAAACATAAAGCAAATTGGATGCTTCATCGTGATATTTATATTTGCAAAACAAAAGAGTACATTTAAAATTGTATGAAATTTAAACAAGGTGGGTTTTCACCCAAACACAAAAACAGGTTCGATACATTCAATATAAAAATCACATTAAAGTAGACATCACTAGTGCGTCACGAGTGATCAGTAAAACCGGATCAAGGCTGTTATACATTATTGTTAAAATCATATTTCCGCTGTTGTATTAACATTCGTCATTCGAAACATGATGTATGCAAGTTTCATTGCCTCAGGATGTCTATTTATCAATAAATTCAGTTTACAAAATACGAATCAGACCAATATGCGCTATGTTAAAAGATTGCCAGTTATTACATGCCCACACATCAAGTAAAGATACTTCGGTGTTAAATATATGCGTTGCAAATATTTTGTTATGTCAGTTATGTTGACTATTGTCAATAGAAAGTGTTTTATAAGGTTACAACAATGACATTTTATCGAGACATCGCATGCTGCAGAAATCATCATACGCCATTTGAACAAGCTATTACCAGACTTAACAGATCAATAGTAGTATCAATGTGTGTATAACTTGAGTTAACAATTCCATTTTAACTACTACAATATGCTTTAAAAGACAAATACAAACACACAAGAAAACGTTCCGTTAAATTCGTTTTGTATGATCTCTACTTGTTTCATCATTGCACATTAGCATGCCAAAGTTTTACTAGTGATGCATTGTTTTTCATTTATTTAGTTATACACCTAATGATGTGTTTAACTTGTATGCAAATACATGTGTATAGGATTGTAAGATAATATTCGGAAGTTATTCACAGGGTCCATACTTGCTGACATATTATTATTGTATAACTAATACATCATTGTGTCCTAAAAGCTCAATGTCTACGCTAACCTTGACCATGGCCAATTTATGTTTAATAAATAATGGTGATAATATAATTTTATACTTTGTAGCATAGTGTGGTCAATCAGTGCTCGGTGAACTGTATTCTTGTGCATAATAGTGTCATTCTATACCAGTTTAGTTTCTTAAATTCAAGCTTTTTTGTTCATTAATAATTGTCAAGAAATACCACACGGAATTCTTTTGGTCACATTATTTTAGATATTTGAGTAACAAATGGAATCATCAGATTTAATTACTTTACATAATTGATAAATAAATGTTCATATCGTATAATGTGTAAAAGTGTTGTGAAAGTCCTAATATACGCTCAATAATTAATTCAATTAATTATTAACAATCTTTTAAGTTCATCAAATATAATCTGCCTAGTTAATTGTACATACACGTACTGAAATGTGGTATGTGTGTACTATGTCCAAATCCAGCTTTTCAAAATTAAAAGGTTTATTTAGTTGAAGCCACCGGTCCATACACAAAGAGCAATGTTAATGACATAAAATGGAACATTAATTACTACAAATTAATACACTGATAATTGAAATATATCAATCGTTCTTGAAAAGCAACCTATCAGTTCATTTATTCAGCCTTTGTCACGAGATAGACGTTTAAAACACTTCGAAAAACAATGTTTACTCTATTATCATGTTTATGCATAACAAATATGGTGGTAATTATTATTGTTGAAGCATTTATACCTGCAAAAATAACGTATCGTAGTTACATATTCAAAAAAAAACATTCTCACATTAGGGTGGTCAAAACCCTTCATTATACAACACTTCTTAAATCAAAGACACTTACTTTCTGCATCCAATTTGGTCGTTATATAAAACAAAGTATTTTTAATTGTCTTGAAATAGTGGCCAACGTTATAGATGCCGTACACAATGCCATTTTTACTCAAATGAATACAGTAATGACCACGTTTCCATCTACGACAACGTCATTTATCATTTTCCTTAAATCACTCACGTTATCTTGGCCCGGAACTAAGGGCAAATGCGATGTGTGTTACCATCTTGTCTTACACAATGACAAGATTTTTCAATATGTAGTTTGTATGTCACATTTCATGGCAAGAGTATGCGTTCCGTAGCGTTTCTGAGGCATCATTAGCCTCAAAGTGTCAAACTGATATTGGGATGGAACCCTGACGTTATATATTAAAGGCTTATAATTATTGTTAGTGGCTGCAAGCCGATTTTGGATGAACAGAAAAAGCATTATTTTGCAGTGAAATTTAAACCGTCATGTTCAATTTAAGCCAAGTAGAAGTTCTGAATTAACCTGGATTCCCGTGTATAAAAACAGAAGTTATCTTAGGGAGGTAATTTTGGTTAATGTCCATTGATACAAATGCGTTAGTTTACTTTTCGACGTTTTGACACGTAAGTCGACAATCCAAGCAACCATCAAACGCTCGTGTTATTAAGCTGAGTTTCTATCTTATGGAAGTCAATTATTTTCAGTATGTACAAATGTACTAAAGGATGTTTTCTCAATAAGCAAAGACGTCCTAGGATACCGCATACAGACGTTTTTATTGCACATTATATAATGCGACTGACAGGCATTCATATTAGAGATTAGCTTTAGCCCAGATTTTCTTTAAAAAGCAGCAGTATTGCCCTTGGTATTCTTTAAAGGAACATGACCTTAGCGTGTTTGTTTGTGGCATGGTGCCCTTAAACTTGACCCTATCTGCTTTGTTTGTATCATTTGTCTTTGAAAATTAAATTGTTATCATCTGATTAAATTTAATATAGGGTCTCTCAGTTAGCTCCTTTTCTAGAGAGCAAGACGGCGAATGCGAGGATCGGGGTTCAAGCCATAACATAAACGGACACATTTTCGATTGACAATTGAAAGTAATAAGATCACGTAGTTTATTGTCTTGTTTCAAACTTATCAGAGGATGTTGTGGATCGATTGGGGAGACTAGTGCTGGTGAACCAGGACGCGCTGTGGAATAAACTAATTTGTTGGAATGTGCTTAAAATCAATTTTTCAAACATAACAGACAGACAGACACAAATTTTATTCAGATTTTTACAAAGTACATCATCTTAACACATAAATAAGAACATTAATTGTTGAGGCATCAGCACGCATTTATAAAACATATAAAGAATGTTTACTTAATTTTATTTTGTTAGTACTTTTTAACTATTGTATGTACTTATGCATAGATGGTTCAACATACTAACATTTATTGATATACGTATTTATTTCTTAATACAGAATAACATGGACATAATAAAGAAGAAGTGGTATCCATCCTCATAACATAAATAAGACATCACTATAACAAGTTGGTGTTTAACTATCATGTATAATTATGAGAATACCGCATATGTTCATAATATATTACAGACTACCATAAGATTGGAAGAAAACCAAAAGTATGCCTTATGTATGCCACACGTTACCCCTTGCATCAATCTTTGTAACTGTACGACGGGCGTTAATAATTTAACCATGAGTTATTGAGTCCATTTAAATTACAAACGCATTTTCGATACAGATATTTGGTTTCGTATCTGATTTATTATTCTGAAAATGCCCGCTGCGTTTTGCGATGAAAAGTACGTTCTTATCGTTGCTTTAAAAACAGCATGACGAATTTTATCAAATTAGGTATTTTGTGTGGAAAACCATATATCATAAGGATAGTGGAAAGTGTTTCCTGAAATGTCTGATAAAATTAAAAACATAGACGCACCAAACTCAGTGACGAGGAAGAAAGACAAAAGCGTCATTGGCATAATTAGACAATAGACTTAACGATGTCGACTTGTGATTTTACGCATCCTTCCTATTTGTTCTGTAATAGAAATGCGAGGCAACTGAAGAGACGCCACGTTTTCCTCGAGGAGGAATCCTAATTACTTAGACGACACCATTGCCTGTCTGCAGGCAATGCCTTCAAATGTTAGACAAGATTACCAAACCATGTAATGAGTATCTGTAAGGCTTGGTCATACAAAACCTCAGAATTGTTGCGGACAACATCAGAGTTAGGATGTATTGTGCACTCGGCTCTAAAGCACTTTTCATTTTGCATTAAGACATATTGCTACACATTTTAAAATTGTCTAAAACATAGTTCTACCTAATGTTATACCTTAACAGAAAACATAAAAATATGTCTGGAGCGAAAATAGCATCTATAACTATTACGTAATAGAAATGTGATGATGTATTATGATTAATATATAATGTTTTTCACATGATGTTTTAAAAAACGCCCCGGCTGTAATTATATTGACAAAACACGCTGTTAGGTATATATGTTCCAAAGTGTACTCAAATGACGGAAATGACAGCATGTATCAACATTTATTCACCTTTAAGTGAAATATTTTTGAAACATTGCTTTTCTATTATTTTTATACACAAACGTAGTAATATATTAAATGACTGTGTACATATTTGTTGGTTAAGTAGAAGTCGAAAGCGTTTGTGCATTATGCCTAAAGTGGGTATTTACGGCCCATTATCAGTTGGGGTTTAGTAGCTTATAAAAAAGTATCATTTTGTATTTATTAAGGAATATACCAACTTTCACTAAAGATTTTACAAACGTGCACAACTGTTATGTGATAGTATACGCTTTATGTCGTTCTTATAGTATGTTTGTGTTAATGATGCATTGCCATGAACAAGAGCAGAAGACGACACGTTGATATTAGAATTAACGACAAAAGGCATTTATTTAAATGTCAAAGTGAAATGTCACAACCAACAATTAAAAATTCCTGTATTTTACGACCTAAAATTCATTATGCGCTTGCTTTGTTTTCACACGATTTCCTTTGTGCTTTTATCAGTCCCGCTTATTGCTTGTCAAAACCATTTAGTTTTAATATAAACAATGCGAAGATTTAACGGAAGCCATAAAATATTAAAAACATAAGTTTAAAAATAAAATATTTACTAGAAATATAAATATATTAAATACCATAAATGCTAGTCTCTAATTAGAATGTTTGATTTCCTATTACAAAGCGTACCCATGTTGCTTTTAATACAATAACATCACAAACAGCATCGCCTCAGTAATTACTAATCATCAAATGGAAGAGATACATCATTATATATAACATGAGTTCAGTATAACAAGTTAAATGTGATACACTAGAAACAATTCGCAAATTTCTATGGTGAACACTTGTTTTCTAATTTGTTTCAGAGACGTGCATTAGCCTATTATACAGACAAATGAGTTAGTTAGCTCGTCAGATGCCCCGCATTGCAGACATAACTTGTTATTTGTGTATTTTATGTCTGGGAATGAGTGTTTTTGTTCGTTAAATCTTTCTGTACTGCAAATACGTTATACTTTTCTTTATACAGTGTGCTCATGTTGGCAGTTTGTGCAAAGGGGATCATTTTCGCCATATGTCTTTTGCACTTAGATTGATTTTGTATATTTTTCCCTAGATATCTACGTAAGCATTATTTTAATACATTGAATGTTAAGACGTACTGATACAAGTCAGGCGCAAAAAGCTTTGCGTAATTAAAGTTCGTCTGTTTAATGGAATTTCTAAATTATGTAGAAAGAGTAGTGTCTAAGTTGTTTTGTCGCCATCAGTTGCTTGAAACATGTGACCTTAAAGGTCTGTATTTTGATTTCCTTGAATCGATTATACATTCTGCAGTATGTTAAGTATTCTAAATTGTAAAGGGAAGAACGTGTTTGGACAAAAAAGTGAAAACACAACAACAATACAAAAAGGCAATATTTGGTAGTTTCTTTTATTTTCGGAAGTAAGATTGCTGAAGTAAGGTTAAAGAGCAAACTGTAAACAAATCTGGTCAACGATTTTCAAGCATATTATCTTTAAAGTTGATACTGCTATATATTTTTCCGCTATTGGATTTAAATGTGTCAATCCTAACATGATGCATGTCAGTTTCATTGCCTCAAGTCGTCTATTAATCCATTCATTCAGATCGTTTTGCATCAGACAGATTTGTACTATTCTGAGAAATATGGTTATTACAAAATAATGCACCATGTTTAAGTACTTCTGTATTTAATATATGTGTTTAAAATGTTTTGTTACGTCAGTTATATTGACAATATATAAGGTTTTTTAATAAATCAAACAAGAAATCTTATGCTGCATTTCATTATCCGTTATCTTAATAGGATATCACGGAATTTATTAATAATTGACATTTTTACATACGTTTTATCACCGATACACATACTATTGCTGTTATTCAAGTTTTATTTTTAAATACGCTCAGAAGTACTATTGTACACACTTAACAACTCTAATGTTGTAAGAAAACAACTCTTTTAAATAACAACAAATAGTTTTTAGTGAGAACTTTACCGAACATTATTTTTTAGATCTTTCCTATAATAATATGTTTAAAAAAATCGAAGTGCTCCGGTAACTGTTTCCATGGTTGCAAAATGGCCACCTGTTAGCTTCAAGAATAAAGATATCGTCAGTTAGATATTAATATTATATTGAACGCATATCAATTACACTATTCTGTAAATTTCATGACAATCAGTAGGAAAATAACAAAATAGCATCAAAAGTCCATGAATTTATCATACAACCCTCGTACATGTATATTAAAAACTATATTATGTTTTGAAAAACACATACAAATATACATGACAAATGTCTGTTGAATAGGTTTTGTAAAATGACTACTGTTTCATAATTGCACATGAGTTAAATATTCAGTTATAGTTTCAGTACAGTATCAGTAAACAGACGGTAACATGTTTCGGCTGTTACAGTCATAAAACATTGCAAGCCGAATCACCTCAATTGTCCGAAAGCGTTTCAATTGTTAAATCTATTAAAGAAACTTTGTTATCAAAGACAAAAATATAAAACACAGAATGTTTATGATATTTATGGAAATATTGCAATTATGTTGTCATATTGAACTACCCTTTTCCCGTAATCCCTTACGTAACTGTATGCATGTGAGTTAAGGTTTGAAACATTTCATTTTCGTTATACCCGTCGACAATTTGTGATTTTACAACTTATAGTTCCTACTAGTTCGCTGTTTACGTTTGCTTTTTTTGTTTCTGAAGGAAGAAATGACGTTCATTTTGCATGAGCCGCATGGCTCTGTCTCGCGGAAATGACGTCACTGTTAACTTGATTAAAGAACGTTATCTTGTAAGCGCAACCTCGTTTGACAATAGAAACACTGTCGCTGGTAAATTTTACGCAGGTAACGCTTTTGAATGAGGACGGTAATTAAATTATTTTGTTAATCATTCTTCAAAACATTTAACTTAACTGAGACAAAATGTAAAAGAAGGGAAAGTTCTTATTTTGTCGCGGTCCATGCAGTTTGAACGCTCACGAGAGAGCTGGTAAACACAGAACGCTAACGCGTTATGGTATATTTGCATGTGAATAAAATAAAATGTAAATAAAAATTATCCCTTACTGATCTTTGTACAATATCTTTTCGCATATACCATTCTATTCCATGATGATAGTAAACTCTTAGTTTCCAGCTTATAAAGTACATTGTAATACAATTCAGAAAATAGCACATGTTTGTCCATTTCCGATACCTTTGTGTAACATCTTCTTAAGTTATCAATGAAATCATCTTCAATCACTTTTATGCATGATAAATGAATGTAATTTAACGTACTTTTTAATTAAGGTCTTGCTAACTCAACATCTACTCATTGATGACTGTAAGTGTTAACTAATACGCTGTTAAAGTCCATTAATGAAAAGCCCTTCAGTCAATTGTACATATAGAAATGTGGTCAGTGTCATGCGTACTTTATCAAAGTCCTGCTATTTGCCACATTGTATAACACAAACATCGCGGACATCGTAGAACCTACGCAAATAATATAGAATATTGATTTAAAATAATACGGCCCGGTTGTTCAAAACTAACGTTAAGGATTTAACGCTAACTATCAGCGTTAACTACTTACGCTAAAGCGTTAAAATCAACGTTAGTTTAACGCTTATGCAACCAAGTTGTTCAAAGTTAACGCTGATGCTAACGTTAACAAAACTGTCGTTAGTTAACGACAATTTCTAACGTTGGTCAGACCAGCGTTAAGTTGACGTTAACTCTTTGTTAACATCAACACTTGCTGCCATAGCTGTGGAAGTGCTGATTTAGTTTTATTCTTCAAATTTAAATTATAAAGCTTACCTTTGTGGCTTTAAAGTCTTTTTTTTCAATTCCTTCCTTTTTTACTTCATTTGTTGATTTCATCGGCGGCAACAGGGCAACATATGTGATTGTTATCAGTGCTGCAGTCAAACTTAGCTTCTTTGTCATAATATCTACATAAAAAATACACCAACATTTGGCAAAAGATTGTTTCATAATTCTAAATCCACCATTGAAACCAAGATTTTTTAACTAATCAAACAGAATAGAATAGTAACCGCAAACTGAAAACGACAGGTAATTAATATTGACACTAAAGTGCATTCTGAGTATTCTTGCCTCCAAAGCCTATACAAATGATATTCCTTCCTTTAATTTTGTTTTCCTTTTCATGTTTTCATTGTTGACAGCTGCCTAAGTCAAGGTCTTTTGTGATTTAGGCAACCCGTATTTCAAGAAAAATGTTTTCCAGGTCGGTTTTCAAGAAACGGTTGAACGAGTAGCATTTATCTGCTCTTTCTTGCTGGGATTGTACAGTCTTTTGAGTACGTTTTTTACATTAGATTAATACTGTGGAAAGAAAAGTAGGTAGATTCTAAACACTTTTTGACAAAGACATGCTTTGGCACAGTCTGTCAACACAACAGTTTTTTCTCCAATTGTGACTGCCTACTCAGAAGAGATGTACTCCTGTACTCAGTAATTTACTTTTCGCTATTAAGGAAGTTAGTTCTTTTTTGGTATTTAGTCAACAACTTTATTTTTTTATTACTTTTCAAGTTTGGAAAATCAAAGTTTTCTGAATATCATGGCCTATGAATGCAAGAAATAGAAAAGGCAAAGTTAACTGGCACCCTTTTCTATACCAATGAAGTTATTGATTGTTTTTATGCAGTAGCTGTGTACTTAGTATCTTGTTCATGGATTGTTTACTGAGTAAATATTTGTTAAACCTAAATTCTACAAGACTAGTGTCAAATTACACTTAAATGAATATTTTTCACATTAACCACATGACAGCAAAAACATTAAAATATTATTGAATTGTAAAAAATGTTTCATAAAGTTAGCTTAAAGTTGATACTAACGCTAACTCATAAGCGTTACATCAGCGTTAACTAACGCTAACGTCGACACAGCTTCCAACAACCCACTTACACTTACACGTAAGCGTTAACGTAAGTAACTTAACGATAGTTTTGAACAACCGGGCCTACATGTAGGAAATAAACTTAATTACATCGTAAGTAGAGCGATAGTAATCGAGTTTTACACCCTCGAACTTGTGTTTATTTAAGAATGGACAGATCCGCAACTGTCAATCATGTTCATTTATAACAGTACATGGTCAATTGTAATCCAATAGATTAGGATTAAATTGTCAGGACAATCTGACCTAGAAAACACAAAAGAAAGACCCATTCACAAGATCAAAGAAAATCCTTTAATTTTTAAGTATATACACAATACCTTATTTAAGTACATTTTATATGGTTGTGTTAACAGGGAAAAAGAGTAATTAATATGACTGATTGCGTTTAAAATGACATGCAGTGTGTTTCGGTATTTTACGTACACTCTGTTTAACCAAATTTGAGTTTCCTGCAAACGAGATATGGTTTTATCCACGTCACTGTGTTATAAACAATTGCTACGGTACATCGATGTACGTCCTGCCTAGCGTATTGAGTACATGCGCACAAACGCATTGTTTCGACTGGTCAGGACAAAATGGTTACACGAACTAGAAACAAGTTAACTCCCTAGAGTGAAATACTTTTCCCATAAGGACGCAGGGTGTTTTGAGCCATACGTAGCAAGCAAAGAGTCAGCATCTGTTCTTTGAGGTTTTTATTCATTCAGTTTGACGTTAAATAATAATATTCTGTTAATATATGTATCATGTCATTCATAAAAAGTCGTACATTCTAATTCAAAACAGTTTTAAAAGAAGCCTCAATTTGCACACAAACATAGTTTATAATATGATAAGCTTATTTATATTCGCAAGAACATAATGATAGACATTACATGATCTAGAAAGAAAAGTATGCCTGGTGTGAACCCAAAACCTTCCATCGTATAAAACATGGTGTTTTGGGCCGAACGCATTACGCCAAAAGTATGTTATGCTTACGCAAACACCTGACTTGGAATTTAAATGTGCCATTTTGGCCATAAACACACAGTCATAACACTTTATATCAAAGACATGAATTATGTCTGACATCTGGTCATTTATAAAGGCATACATTAACATTGGTGTTGCATTCAGTTTGTTAGATTCCAATGCCTTAATGTACTTTGGCTTCATAATATAAATTGTGTATGTCTGTGGCTTTAAGAAAATGTGGATGCTCGGAAATATAATAATTGTGTAGTGTTTTATAGACAAAAATGATGTTACTTTAAAAGCAACAAAGAACAACATGTTTTATTGTTTTAGGGGTTGGTTGTATGCAAATGCAGTATTTGACAATTCTACTTCATTTCCTTTACATTTTACAGATTTGACATAAGTGTGAGGTCGCTTAGGGATTTATCCCGTTTTATTCGCACCCGCCTATAACATGAACTCAAATATAACACACATATACTTTTCTAATCAACTTTATTTGTATTTCATATCGACATAGCATACACATAAAATTAAACCACAATCAAAGCAAACCATCAAACGCCTTGGGTTATTAGAATGCATTTTATGGTTGCCAATTCTGTTCCAGTAGACATTAGGATTTTTCTCATTAAGCAAAGACGTCTTAAGATATCACCGACGGACGTTTTATTTCACCATATCACTGTTCACAGACATACATTCATATATTGTCTAAGCTTAGATTTGCTATGATATTTATCCAGAACGCAGCAGTTGTGTCCAACTTCGAATTGCGTATCTTCTTTGAATTACTTCGTAGTGCATACTGAAATCAGTGTGATAGATATGTTATAGACCTTAATCGAAGTGTGGACAAACATTGGTGTAAATCGGTATAAAAACAGTAATTATAA
>Ga0224511_10001482_pt1 | contig 14284 bp, 12 predicted proteins | sample SF_May12_sed_USG_2_FD_169988 | JGI IMG/M metagenome (GOLD analysis project Ga0224511, IMG submission 169988) | Sediment microbial communities from San Francisco Bay, California, United States - SF_May12_sed_USGS_8_1 | ecosystem: Environmental > Aquatic > Marine > Sediment | place: USA...
GGATGAGAATTTATTTGAACACGGTGACGGCAGCACGATTGATGGCTGCATCAGGTTTATTTTACAGAAATGGCGGGCGAGTAAAGGTTATACTTCCAGTCTGATTATGCCCTGAAATGCAGCAGGCAACTCCCAATTTGGGGGATCAGCAGTCATAATGTAACTGCCCTGCCTGGTTTAGTGGTCAGGATCCGGGATTGTATATAGCGTAGCTGGGCCATTAGACTTACTTATCATGACAAAGGTTGTACATAAGCGCAGCCGGCATGTGAATTCTCCAATCCCACAAGTAATCAGGGGGACCCGCCTCCAGCACCTTCACTTCATTTTTTCCATCTTCTGATATTCGATTTGCAAGTACGCAGCCGGCAGAACCAGCCCCAACAACGATATAATCTACTCCTGTTGACCTGGTGCTGTCTACAAATGAACATAATAACTTTCAGGGACTATATGAGGTCAATGACATGGTTGGGGCTCAGGAGTGAATCAAGCTCAGACCTTTTCAGGATTCGAACCCACGAACCCCATGACTCGACTCACAAATCAGGTATTCCAACCACTAATCCAAGATTGCTCCCATAAATAAAGAAAAATATAGTAAAATAAAATAAATCTAGCATACACTTACAGCAGCTAAGAGCAGGAGAGAATGGCCGGAGTACCGGAATTTTACGGCGAATCAAACCACACACACCACTCATTGCTATGGTCTGGATTCTGATTGCTGCAAGTAGAATAGAGGTCATATACACAAGCCTACACCTATAGTCACATGGATCAGAGTGCTAGGCTGATCTACAACACAAATTCATCTGATCAAAATATCGAGGTATTTGTGACAGAATAGTTAAAATTGACTGACTTTGAGTTTGAGTTTGGCCCCTATTGAGTAAACAGTAAAACTATAAATCATTATCATTTGTGATCGTACATGTCATCATGATTATTAATTAACTTATCATAAATCCATAATCATGACTTTGAATTTGACTTAGACACTCCCTGATTGAGTGGCTCATCCCAACTCAGTCACACAACTCACAAGTAATTCACTCAGTCACACAAGTAATTCACTCAGTCGTTTTCATTCAGACAATCAGTGAGTGACTGACTAATTAGTAACTTAATTACTCACTAGTTACTAACCAGTAGTGGTAGCAGTAGCGGTGGTAGCGGCAGCAGCAGCAGTAGTAGTAACTTGTAAATGTAAGACAGTCAATGAGTCATGGTGTACTGTAACTCACTGTAAGTGTAAGTGACTAAGTCAATGCAAGCAACTTGACTAATTACCTACCAAGTGACTTTAAATGAGCCTCTCATTCAACCACTAATTAATTATTAAATCAGTCATTGAGTCAATCAGTCACTGAGGTGAGTGAAATCAATGTTTCAACTTCAGTCACTGCGAGACAAAGCTGAAGAAAATTGCCCTTGAGTTTGAAATTGAACATGCGATTATCATTATTATGAACCCATAACTAAGAATGATCGAATAAATCATAAATGCCAGTGCAGTCGTCACGTTCTACTTCTGGGATTGATTGAAATTTGAATGAAAATGAATCATTGGTTGGATAATATATGAAATAATCAAATATGATTCAATAATCAATCATTCAATCAATTCAGTCGGAATGATCAATCTCAGTCAATGATTCATCATTCAATGAATGATCATTGATCAATGAATGATCACCATCATCGTGGACATGGTGATTGATTGAATGAACTTCAACTGTTCAAATCAATCCAGTCTTCAGGTTCAGCCATACTCACGGAATACACGATTAACCGAATCAGCGGGTGACTCTTTTCGCTAGCTGTTTATTTCTAATTTTCAAAATGAAAAGCCGGAGAGACATCCAGAACCTAGATTGTGATTGTGCAGAAACTGAAAGTACTCTGGAACCTGGGAATCCATGGGTGGTTTCAAACAGGGTCGTTGATTGGTCAATAGCGTGTTCAGAGCCCTGAGCAGTCAGTCGGCTTGAAATCTAAACCGCTACACTCTAACTGGCAGTGATTTAATCTGCATGATGAAGGCTCGAACTTCATTTTGAGCCCTGACTAGCGACGCCCATGGCTGGAAAAGTGAACCTCTTCATCACTGTGATCAGGTTTGTGTTGTACTTTTATCATTATCTTGCGTAAACTATTTGGATGTTCCATGTTTTCACATTAATGGGCTTTCGGAGTAATGACTGAGCTTGTATAGCGATCACTATTGACCATACGTTATTATTTTGTGGGATAGAGGGGTGATTGAAGCAAAGCCTTGTGACTAATTTTTGGAATTGGTGTTGGGTAGTGAGAAACTATGTACCCGTACAATGTACCCTAGTACCTCCGAAAACAAGTACCCCGTACTCTCAAAACCAGGTACCCCGTACTATGTACCTCAAGCTCGACACTATGTACCCAACACCTTAAATAGCATGTACTCCCATCATAAATTTGACAAAAAGTTGGAATAACTCCAATAATGTTCAAAAATTAAGCTAAAGCCTTGTGTTTTTAGTATAGTACAGCCTGAGAGAGACCAACTACAGAACAACTTTTGTGTTTTCCTTTTCAATAATCAATTTAAGGCACAATGTATTGGATAAATTTCACCACTTTCATCACTTAAAGCACCAACTTTTTGTTTACATTAGAATACCTAGTCAGCATGTCTCAACCTGGGTAGGTATTGAAAGTGAGAACAATAAACATAATTTTTATGCTGCGAAGTCAAGGGTTTAATCCTAATCTTCAAACATTGATGGGTTGTTTCACTTTTTTTTGTCAAATTTCTGGTCGAGGTGCATGGTTTCAGGGGTACCGGGGTTCATAGTTTCTCACGACCCATTGGTGTTGTATGAGATTTGAAGTTGCCAGTTGTGAATTGATCAGTTGGGCTGTTCAGCTTGATTCACTGGCGAGTGTTAGTTTCAACCCAGATTTAATTAGTAACCCCTGCACTGTATTCAGCAAGCCAGTAACTAAGACGTACAGTCTTTTTTTGTCAGTGATCTTATGTGACCATGGTGTTGGGTTGGCAAGAGACGGCTTGAGTCTGCCATGAAGCAGACCGCCTCCTTGTACAACTTCACTGTGACTTGGGAACCTTTTCTTCTTCGACCCGGGATTCCTGAGGAGGGGGCTGAGAAGCCTGATGATTACAAAACAGTCAGGTAAACAAAACAGTGCTATGTTGTCATGTTATACCAGCTTGAAGTATCTTTTTAGACAGTTCTCTATATCACATATGTCAAGTTCTATGGCATTAAATTCTGTGGAATTTTGGCCACTGATATTCTGTATGAAAATCTACTGAACTCATTTAAGCTTTTGAGGTTTTGCAAGTCATGATGACTGTTGATTACAAAGCGGGGTGTTTGTCTTGGTTATCTAAGTTATCCGTTTTTCGTGATCGCGTGGATCTTTGGTTGGAAACGATAACTCCGACCCCAATAAATCATTACCAAATTTCCTGGCTTTAGTATCACATCGAGATGATAAACTGAAATAAAAAAATTCACAGATAACTTAAAAGCTCCCTGCTGGCTTATGACTTGTTGGATAACACCATGGTCAATGATTGATGGACCACCACCAAGACGCCATAAGCTAATCGCTCGCCATAAGCTACTTTTATAGGCGATGTTTCAGGCAAGCTACATAGGGCGATATCTGCGTTTACAGGAGACGCCCGAGTACTGCCACGGATTCAAAAAAGGCTGTCTATTGGCTGACCTAGTTGAAATAGAAGAAACTAAATGATAGGGTAACCTAAAGGTAGCAAACGCCCTAATTATTTCAGAAAATTTAGTGAATAACTATCAAGAGTCACTCTATCAACCAAAAAATTCATATGGATCACTTACTACGCCGTAAATCTTGTCGACTAATTGCCGTTCACCGCGGCTAGTACAGCTACTGCATTTTTGTTACGGGGTGCAAAGATGGAATTTAATTGGTTGACTGAATAGAGTCCTGCCAGGGGTATAGGTTCGGGCAACAGAATTGCTTGAAAAGAGGTTTTAGTAGAGCCTTTGAAAGGCTTTAAAAGATGGCTATTTTTTTAGATCCCATGTTTTCGACAGAGTTTTCAGCCGACTCGCCAGATACCTTTCTCCTATAAGAGCGGCTTTACTAGTCTGTACAGCCTCATCAAGATTTGAGAATAGTTCTGTTACAGTCTGGAACTATACATTGTGAAAAGAAAAGGATGTGTTTGACCTGTGATATAAACCAAACTATGGCCCTGCATGTGACCTTTGGCCCCGATGACACGTTAGAGTTATCCTCCCTTAAACATATCAGCGTCTGGCAATTGATAGTAGGAGGAAATTATTCCTTCGAAATGTTTGTAGCAAATCAGGTCATTTGTATAAAGCAGGACAATCTGTGGGCATCGAGTTTACTGGGAAATGCCCTCGGTTTCCGAACACCATTCGAGCTCACGCAATGTTGGAGTACGCCAAAAGTCTTGATGAGTCACGAAAACTGCAGAATGATATTCAGGAGAGACTGTTCCAGGTGAGAAACACCTAATGTGAGGCCTATAATATGATCCTCCACCGACTGAGTACCACACTCTGGGACAATTCTGTGAAGTGACAGCTTATATTAATTGCAGAACAACTACAGAGGCAGTTTAGGCTGTTTAGTATACCTCCTTATTATCCTGGCGGGATTGCATTGGAATTATGGTAGCAGCTCCATATGGAGCTATCCTCCCCGATAGATCATACTAGAGTTAGAGGGGACAATAACTGTATGAGCAGCTCATGCCCACAGTTATAGCTACTGAGTAATCTGGCAATTAGTTTTTTAGTTGTCAACTTTCTGCTATGTACACATTTATTGCATAAATTCAGGCGTACTTCACTGACGGGCGTTACCCTGACATGGCTACACTAAGAGCCATTGCCAATGAGGCAAGCATGGATCTACAGCAGTTTGACTCCTATATGAATGAAAGCAATATAAGAAGAGCAGAGGTCATCGCCATTGAAAATAGACAGAAAGTACAAACCGGTAAATCCTTCTACTTATTATCACCACTTAGCATTCTTCTGATCTTCTTTGGGTTTGGTCTGCTTTTTCACGGCCCATCCAGTTGTTATGATACTGCCAGAGTACCTTATTATAGTATTGTTGAAAGGTTAAATTGTTATTTGCTCTGGATCAATGGTATAGTTGTACTGTCTTGACAAAAGGTAGACTTTTCACATGAGAGGACAACTCCTTAATGACTGAGGTATTACTCATCGTAGGCGTTCCATTCTTCATCATCAATGGACACGGGGCCTTTTCCGGAGCACAAGATTCTGACACATTCGTGAAGGTGTTTGCTCAGATAGCTCAAATGGAACCGAGAGCACATCTCCATAGTAAATGGTAAACTACTACAGTGCATGACTATATTTTCTTAACCGCGGATTAAAAATTGTTTGATGCTTTATGTTATTTTTTGAGAACATTTTTGACTGAATGTGTGATGTGTCAGCTTTAAAATTTTCGGGGCTGTCATGGATGATTTTTCAGTCAAATGTGTTCCTTGAAAGAACTGCAACAATTTTTCTTCGTACAGGTTTATATCATGAAGAGTTTGTAAACAATTTGCTTATGTAAATTGTATCGATTTATTCGAAGCAAAGAAACCTCTGTATGAAAATTCTGTGATGGTTACAATATAATTAGAAACAGTTACCATACACCAAGCATGGATACTGTCAGCATTGGAGTTGTCTTATCCTTACTGATGATGTAATTTCTATCTTTGACGTGATGAAAGTCCCAGTCTATTTCAGTATACTGATAGAAACTTCCGGTAATACTTGGCAACACATAGTTGTGTCTAAATCGGCCGCGTAGTATTAGTTTTGGAAAGGATGTGCGACTCCACTCATTGTCACGATTATTGCATGAACTGGGGTCCGGGTTGAGACATTTCTGCAGAAGGCACACTTCTATATGAGTGGAGAACAGAGATGGGCCAGAATACGCAGCCAATAGGAACGTTTCATTGGTAGTTGATCTTTCAAAACTAAGCTGACATAAAAGTTGTTCGGACGTCACCTCCAATAAGCCTTTCTCGCCAGTCAGAACGGTGGTATTGAATAAAAACCCAGCAAGCTTGACAACCTGATACACTGAAGTGGTAATCTGATCTTGAAAATTAGTCACTTCATTGTGGGGTAGATCGTGTTGGACAAGCATCTTCTGTTTCGGTGCGCATGGAATGTCAAGATCGGCAGTGAGCAGTGTACCTGCACTTGGCCCTGTTATGTAAGTGCTATTCAGAACTGCATTTGGGGAGGAGATGGCGCTACCGTAGCTGTATCTCGACATATTGTGAACGTTGGCAGCCAGAAAATTCACTCCCATCCTCCTGGCCCAACCAGAAGACCACTGTACCATGTTTGCAAAAAGAAAGCCAAGGTCATTGGGCCAGTAGGTGGGAAATACCAGGTGATCTATGCCGTATTTCTCAACTAGGTCGACACCCGGCTGCTTGAATGTGATATCGAAGCATATCTCTGTGCCAAATCGGCCATATTCAGTATCAAAGTAGACATATTCTTGAGTGGGTGGTTTGTCAAGACGCAGTAACTCTTTTTCGTACAGATGGGCTTTCCGGTACCTTGCAACAAGACATCCAGTTTTGTTGTATATGACATTAGTGTTGTATTGATAGTGCCCATCACAAGGACAAGAGTCTTGACCTTTGCATGGCCTCTCTTCAATTATGTTTCCCGCGACATACATATTCAAGATCTTTGCTATGCATGCTAAGCCTTGCTGTCCTTCTCTGCCTGCATTATGACAACAAAAAGATAGTAGTACAGCTCTGAGCCAGTGACACAAAGTGACATCCTTTATATCACTGTTTGAGCATACACTGCTAGTCAGGACTCTCTTAATTGATGTATAAAGGGAGCATAGTCTGGTAATATAACTGTAAAATGAAAAGAACATTCTGGCCAGCCACTTGAACATCCAATTTAATGGACCTTCTTGGTCTGTGACTTGTTCTGGAGCAGTAGTGACTATAGGAACTGTATGTAGGGCTCACACTCGCAGTGAGAGCAAAGCATCAGCTGCTGGAAAAGCTCGAATATTAGCATCCGCCCCTGGTCTTGGTCATCAACACAAATTGCTATAATATGCACATTTTAAGGTGTCACTAGTTAAACGAGCTCGTCCACTTTTTGTCACTTAAATATCCAGGGATAGCGGGATAGCTCAGCACTTGGTAAAAGCAGTGGACTTGCAACCATGAGAACCTAAGCTTGAATCCAGGTTGCGGTAGGCCACCGTTGTGAATGTGATCTCCTATAGCATTTATCCTATAGCTCCTACAGTACCAACAAGCCTCTCAGGCCCGTTAGATAGAATGGGCAGGTGCCCGAATAGAATTCTTTTTAATTGACTGCATGCATATTACACCCGTTATCAAAAATACAGCTTTTTAGTCTTCCATGCCACCCATTCTGTAAAAAGTATGAATATTTGGAATAGACACTAACTAACCTTTAGTCAGATGGGTGCAGTCCAGTTGTCTGCATTCGGACAGATCATTAGGCTCTCCAATCTTCTCCATATAAGGATAAATGGACCGGCGATTATACACCTCTGCTAGGATATCACCAGTAACGCCATATTCTGGGAACACAATCAACACAGCACCCTGCAAAAGACAGTTACCGCATCTCCATAATTATCATAATACTACGTTACGTTTCCTTCGAAGAGGTGATAATTATGATAACAAATTATGGTTATATAAAAAAACAGTAGAAATAATAATAATAATAATAATTAATAATAATGATAATTAAAATAGTAAATTAAAAAGATAATTCCAATAATAATAAACAGGTAAATAGGAATAAGTATTATAACGGCATCCATCGGTCTCCCGAGAAACCATTGTACACCTTCTAATGAAGCTACATGCCTGTACTGGACAGTGTTGACATGGGAAAAGTGAACTATAACACCCTTGGCCAGCTCGATCCTCTCCCCCAAGGTACCCGCTGACTCGGGGTGAAGCATCATACAAGACTTATAGTGGAGAGTCCTGAAAGGTCAGAGACATAAATCAATAACGCAAGCCATATTTTACACCTCACCCAACGAGAACTAGACTACATACTCCTTCATGAGAAAAGAGAGTGAAACTTTATCAATAGCATGGTTATAATATAGGCAGTAAGCCACATAAGCCACATTGGGAACCCCTCGGGCAGAATATGATTGATAAGTTATCAAGACTAGAAAATAATGATGATAAGGGGCAGAATTCATGAAGCAATATGAATTTCAAGATGAAAATTAGTTGAACACCTGAGTCTTTGAAGGCGTGTTTGTATCCATGATAATATATAGCTGTAATATACCTGTGATTTTGCCAGGATAGCTTGCTGTCGAAATATCTCAATATTCGCCATCATAATTCTCACTGCTTGTTCCCGTGTAGTGGCCATGCCCTCATTCGTGACATGCTCATAAACAGTGACCTTGAACTTCCGCTTAACCTCGTTGTCGTTGCTCACCTGCCAACAAAACAGGCTACAGGCTGTATTACAATGCCCGATGTAGCAGACTAGGTGCTATAGGCTGTACTAGTGCCAGTGGCACAAAATATTGCTTTGTAGGTTAATGTAAAGGTGGTTTTTCATGCAAGATGGTTGATATGCTCATGGGGAATGGGAATAGGGGTCGGCTGTATACACCACAACGTGATCATGCCCACATGCTGTCGCATAAAGTGAGCTTGTATGGTCATAATACTGTATGATGCAATCATGTACTAAGCAATCGAGTGATGATGATATGAGTTCACCAGGAAATGCTCATGAACTTTTGATGAGTCTATAGGATTGAGATTCGCCTGTTGCTACTTGCTAGGCGGGACGTCGCATCCTACAGCAAGACAACAAGGACATACACCTGAAACCATAGAAATGAAGCTTACCGGTTTTGTTGCAGACTGGCTACTGGCTATACGATTCAGTGCATTATAAAAGCTTGCTATTTGACTGATGATGCTCAAGCTTATCCAAAGGATACTCGCTGTCCTTATTTGTCCGAACATATCTCAACGTTTTCACATTACACCACCCTCATCATACCACCACCATACACAATCTGCTAATGATAAAATACTGGTATGCGTCCAAAAAATGATGATAACGCAAGTTGTTTATTGACTTAGCTATCATACCCCACCATTTAGGAAACCATCATCATGAAGAGGTAGGAAAACTAGCTATGTGAGTGACTTACTACTCTACTTACTCCATCAGTCATGAAGCAAGTATGGCTGTATGAGCCAATGTGGGATTAAAATTTCATAAAGACCGCAAAAAGACCCCGGTAAAATTCGAACTCTTTGAACCTCTGACCTAAAATAGGTTGCTACACTGCGTTTTCAATATAGGTTGTTGGTAAAGAGATTTGGTTTTTTGGTGCACTTACCATAAGCCCTGTCCGCCCTAAAAGTATGTCACCCAGCCTCGATCTAGGTAGTAGGCGGAGACATATTTCTGCCAGTGCTCGGTCCGATCACGTGTATCCGCTGAGAGTTTTGGGAGTCGGTCTTTTTCCTCGGGCATCGCCATCTTGCAAACGTGTCTGAGCTCTGCTCTTTAATTTAGCTGAAAATGGTAAGCAATCTCGTACCTAGACTCGTGGTCTAACTCTCAACGTTATCCTTGTTAGGCGCAAATTCTATATGAAGTGGATTTGGGCACAGGGTGTTGGTAATCCGAGCGACAGAATGAAATCCGTGGTCTACTTTATCATCCGAGTTCAACAAGTTTTGAAATTGGGTTAGATTTAGACTGACGAATTGGTTGAGTCTCCTGGTCAAACATCCAGCCCAGTCTACGACACCATTCACGAATCAGATATGACTATGTTATTTGACCGATGATTGAAATGAACGTGTTTTTTTTTACTAGGCAGCCCGTCCAATGGTAAGTGTATACAGTGAGAAGAATGAGACTACAGGCGCTACAGTGCAGCTACCAGCTGTCTTCAGAGCACCAGTGAGACCGGATATTGTCCAGTTCGTCCACACTAATGTGAGAAAGAACAAGAGACAGCCATACGCCGTTTCCAAGCAGGCTGGTGAGTACCACTAAACCACCCTAAATTGAATCTTTGGGTTTTTGGGGACACCTATGCTTGTTGGCAGCAATCGAGTAGCAAAGAATTTAGTTTCATTAATTGCGTTGTATTTCCACAGGACACCAGACCAGTGCCGAGTCATGGGGAACTGGACGCGCTGTTGCCCGTATCCCACGTGTTCGAGGTGGCGGCACCCACAGATCTGGCCAGGGAGCCTTCGGTAACATGTGCCGAGGTGGCCGCATGTTTGCCCCAACCAAGACATGGAGAAGATGGCACAGGTATGTGTATTGAATGCCATCCTTAGTAGTAATTATTGTGTATATGATGAGTTTTTTACACGTTGGTCCGTGTTTCTGATTCCGGATGATCTCCTTCTCTGACTTTGCACTCCCGGTGATGTGTAAACGACACTCCCGAGTAGACGCATTCTGATACATTTTTCTACTGCTAATTTTAGGTGTGTCAACACCACACAGAAGAGATACGCCATCACCTCTTGCATCGCAGCAACTGGAGTGCCAGCTCTTGTTATGGCCAAGGGACACAGAATCGAGGGTATCCCCGAGGTGCCACTTGTAGTCAGCGATAAAGTGGAGCAATTGAAGAGAACCAAGGATGCCGTTACTCTGCTGAGGAAGTGCGGTGCCTGGGCTGATGTTGAGAAGGTAAAATAGAAGAAAACTTTGTGGATTCGTTTGTTCCCTGTTGAAGCTATCATATTTTTGTTCATTGAATTGGTTCTGTAATCGTTGTCTTATTGGTTTTGACAGGTCTACAAGTCCAAAGCTCTACGTGCCGGACGTGGTAAAATGAGGAACAGGCGATGGACCCGTCGCCTCGGACCACTCATTATCTACAACAAGGACGATGGTCTCGTCAAGGCATTCAGAAATATCCCTGGTGTTGATATGCAGCCGATCAGCAGACTGAACATCCTGCGTCTGGCTCCCGGTGGCCACGTGGGGAGATTCTGCATCTGGACGGAGTCTGCCTTCAAGCAGTTGGATGGTCTGTACGGAACCTGGACTGAGGCTAGCACTGAGAAGAAGAACTTCAAGTGAGTAGAGGTGCTCATGGAGCAGTCGGCGTGTTTACCTTTGATTTGGCGCTTTCATTCACGTATTTAGTGTGCAAAGTGGATGCTCACGAGGCTATGATGATTAATTTTACACGTTGGTCCGTGTTTCTGATACCCGGTACCGGATGATCTCTTTCTCTGATCCTTTGTTTTAGTTCTTTTTGTCTTGTATTTCTAACCTCCCAAGCTTTCTTATATTCACAAGCATGTTCGTGTTACAGCCTGCCCCAGCAGATTATGTCTAACTCTGACTTGGGTCGCCTTCTCAAGTCCGATGAGATTCAGAATGCTGTGCGCCGTCCTAACAAGAAGGTGGTGAGGAGAGTTCTCAAGAAGAACCCACTGAAGAATACTGCTGTGAAGATCAGGCTCAATCCTTACGCCGAGGTCACCCACCGCGCATCCGTGCTGAGCACCGAGCTCAATGCCTATAAGAGACAGGCTGCCATTGCTAAGCGGCGTAACGTAAGTGACTTTCTATACCATGGCATTGGAGACTAATGGTCTCGCTGAATTGGCTCTAAATGACATGATGAGTAATTCATACACGTTGGTCCGTGTTTCTGATTGCGGATGATTTACACCTCTGACTGCTTGCAGTCCATTGTTGGTCCATTAATGACTGCCATTGGTTGCATTGAGAACTGGTTTCTTATTTTGATTACAGCTTCCTATGCCTGTGGACCCCAGACCCCAAAAGACAGCCAGTAAGAAGGCTGCACCTAAAAAGGCTGCCAAGAAGCCCGCTACCAAAGGCAAGAAGTAAATCCTACGCTTCACTATAAAGCTTAGATATGCTAGCGCAATGCAGTAACAGTTATTCTTGCCTTCCGTTCTGTGATGATCACTGCACTCTTTGTCGCCAGGCTATATCAGCGCATTCCAAGTAATGTTGTTGAGTATGCCTCAGCGGTGGCAAATGTAACCGTTATTGTATTCTTGTGCTGTTTGCCCTTAAGTAATAAAAATTCTATGGCAATCTATTCCAAGAGTTATTCTGTTAAATCTCGCCCATTAACAAAGTAACAACACTGACTAACCAGGCATACTACAATAGTAACCACCAGCATGATCAGTAATGATTTTCACTAATGAGCCTCGTGCTACCGCTCATTCTGTGTCCTTCTAAGCATCTATCAAATACAGTAGCATCTATTGCCAAGACTTTCCATTGACTTCATCTGTAATTATGCTTTAGCATGTGCTTCACAATAGAGTGTGGGCATCCTTTTGAACAATTTCAACTTGCATGGATAATCTATTGAGGAAAAAATCAGTTCACCTTTGTCTCGGCTTGAGATCACACAATTTTGTAACCCTTTATGAGTCAGTGTTGACACAGCACCCATGCTTGTTTGATATACGGATTGGCTTACTTAGTTCTGTCTATTCGTGTGACGCCACCACACTGCATAGAGTGCACCTTGCCATTCTCATGACTGGCTTGCTCGGAATGTGAGATGGTAAGGCCTCGTTGAGCCATGCCAAAATCCACGCTACTCTCACTTTGCTGCTGTTCTGTGCCACGATCCGGTAAGTTGATTACGGTACCTGCCTATTTATTTCTGGGTTTCCTAACCGCTGATCCCCTCAAGATTTGGTTTCACTTTATTTCGGGTGGGTGATCATTCTTGCGATCAATTTCAGCCTGTCATTTCCCCAGCCAATCTGCCCGCGATTGCGCTCGTAATCTAAAATACATGTGTAGCTTGTAGTGGAAACCCAGCCTTGCGCTTAGGATGCCCCATCTGTCCGTGTTACTGTTGGGTCCGCCATTCCCGTGTATGTTCGCCGTAAGATTTGCATATAAATACACACGCTGTAGCACGGCTGTTAAGCTTCACATAGTGAGTACTGTACTAATAAATGATTCATGCATGAGATAAAAGGGAACATGGTCCATAACGATAATTTTGTTTGTAGATAAAAAGGGGCAGGCTCCTATCAAGAAACCTGTGAGCAATGGGAAAGCAGCAGTTGTGTCGGGTAACGGAAAACCCGTGACACCCCCCACTGCTAAAGCCCAAACCCCTACACTGTCGGCCAGTGTGAAACCAAACACTGACCCTGTGTTATCATCTCAGTCTGATGCGGATAAACCCGTACCTGATGAGGTAAAACAAACATTCTCGTTGGAGACTTCTCCACCTGAGGACAAAGTGATCCAAGGAAAGAGAGAGATTGCGAAATGGCAGAAAGGTGGGTCTATCTTCCTGCTATCCATCATACCATACATCCAGCAACTTTGTGACCCAAAGGTCGCAATATTTAAAATATCCTGTCTGTAAATATGCGCCTTTGTCAAATCACGCTTTGAAATATAAACAGGGAGAGGCTGTGTTTTAGCTTCTGGTTGAGCTACAAGGGCAGAGTGGACATGGTGGAAGCTGACTATGCCCAAGACCAACTCCTCTATCAGAGTACCCCTTGGCTTTGTGTGAAGCATTTCGCTACAAAACTGAAAACTTGATAATTAGATGCCAGGTGTCTTCTACTAATAGTACCCATACGTGCAATAAGACTGTAGGAGAGGTTAGTTAGAACGTAGGGCAGGATTAGGTTGGTATCAGAGCCCTGTTTTTGAATAGCCCACAAGACGAATTATTCATTTATAACAACTATATGGTCATCAGGTCATATGCATTATAGTCTAGATTGTTTGGGTTCACTATCAGAAACGTAGAAGTTAATGGGCCAATTAAAGGTTGAAGAAGGATGGGCTATTTACAAATGGATATAAAGAATGAACAAACTCTGTATCGAAGTTGTTCCATAAGACACTGTGTTAGGCAGCATTCGGTGTTCGTATTGATGTATGCTGTTTTCGCTATGAAACTTTAACAACGCGTCCATCCTGTTTGCCGCACTGGTCCATCTGTAAATCTTGATGCAGACTGGACTATAGAAGAGAACCGGCAGGTGAAGGCTGCATCTGCAGTGCAGTCCTCAGAATCCATACCCAAAGAGACCGTAAGGTCTATCACGACAGAACCCACTACGGAAGCGGAGTCTTCTCTTGAGTTTGAGGAAATACCCTGGGAGGATGGCAAGGAGCAAGGGGCTGTCTTGCTCGCG
>Ga0224511_10001483_pt1 | contig 14283 bp, 10 predicted proteins | sample SF_May12_sed_USG_2_FD_169988 | JGI IMG/M metagenome (GOLD analysis project Ga0224511, IMG submission 169988) | Sediment microbial communities from San Francisco Bay, California, United States - SF_May12_sed_USGS_8_1 | ecosystem: Environmental > Aquatic > Marine > Sediment | place: USA...
TGAAATAGGTTTGTGCTGTAAAATTTGCAGAAGGTCAGATGTAACTCTGGAATTTAATTGAATCTAAGAGGTAAAATTTCCACTATTATAAGTAATGAATTAAATTAAAACCTGGAACAATAAAAAAACATTTATTTCATGAATATATTATATGTACGTATTGTTGTCCATGTTTGCGACTATGAGTTCATTTGTCTCTTAATGTCAGAAAATAAAGGGGTCCCATCTGACGCGAGAAATGTGGCAGACTCACATTCTGGCTGTAGTCGAACGTCACGTGTGTGAACGGTTCTGCGCTGTCTCGCTGCTCCATGCTCTTCCGCACGCAGTTGTTGTACACCTCCCTTTCCTGAAAAATAAAAAAGAGCTTATGTTAAAACGTTCTGTAGTAAATTATTATAACATCTTAAAAACGGAAATGTCAATTAAGGTGGTGAGACATATTGAAATGCCCAAAGCAGTCCCAAAAAAGTCCATTTGTCCTTTTCAAAAACTATAGATGATATTAAAATGAAATAAGCAAAATACTGTAAGGTTACCTCAGAAGTACCAATTTTTATTAATAAAACATAAAATTAATTGTTAATTAACCATTAATTAGCCAAAACAATGGATTTCACGCGGGCCAGCAGAACTCAAAATCTAATAGGAGCATACCTTTCAAACTTAGGCATATAAAACTCCACACACTAACGGAGGTAATCTTAGAGTTTTATGAGTGAAACATCCATAGTTTGTCCAAAAATGAAAAGGTTAGAAAGTAGGACGTAAACAAAAGATGAACCAAAATTGATTTGTCTTTATTGGACAAACTATTGGTGTTTGACTTATAAAACTCTAAGATTACTTCCGTTGGTGCATAAATTTAGTAATAAAACTCAACAGTAATCGTTAATTAACCTTTAATTAGCCAAAACAATAGATTTCACGCGGGCATGCATAACTCAATATTCTATACGATCATACCTTTCACATTTAGCTGTATTTAACTCCATGCACCAACGAAGGTGGTCTTAGAGTTTTATAAGTCAAACATCAATAGTTTGTCCAAAAAAGACAAATCAATTTTGGTTCAAACTTTTGTTTACGTCCTACATTCTAACCTTTTCATTTTTGGACAAACTATTGATGCTTCACTCATAAAACTCTAAGATTACCTCCGTTAGTGCATGGAGTTTTATATGCCTAAGTGTGATTGGTATGCTTCTATTAGATTTTGAGTTCTGCTGGCCCGCGTGAAATTTATTGTTTTGGCTAATTAATGGTTAATTAACAATTAATTTTATGTTTTATTAATAAAAATCGGTACTTTTGAGGTAACCTCACAGTATTTTGCTTTTTGTATTTCAATATCATCTCTAGTTTTTGAAAAGGACAATTGGACTTTTTGGGGCTGCTTTGGGCATTTCAATTTGTCTCATCTCCTTAATGTGTTCATTAATCATAATCCTTAAAATGTTAAATTATTGATTGTACAAAATAAACTATTCTAAACAAATGTACCCGTCGAGCTAGAAGAACATGGTCGCGGAGCGCCTCCGTTGCCTGTAGAGTATCGTCCTCCTCGACCACGCTGCCCACCTGACGTCGCAACCTCTCGCATGTCGCGCACACATCGTCACGGGGGGTTGCAATGCGAATGTGCGGTACGCATTCAGACCAAATCGTTTTGAAGGATGTTAACTGCAGGCTGCACACATTTTGCTCTTCACACGCCGACTTGTAGTTCAGGTGCATTGCAATTTGAGTAGTAGAGGATGGTAAAAACACAACTGGCAGCGCATTGTCTCCTCTCATGGCTGCTGGTTGGGTAAGGCCGTACTCATCTGAAAAATTCCTAATGAATGATACGACGCGCATCACATCTTCATATAAGTGGAGTGTTGAGGGCGGCGACCGGTGTTCCCGTGTACTCTGGCGGAAGTTTCAATTGAGCGTTTGTGTTTTCTTAATGTTTTCAACGTATAGTTAGAAATGTCCATTAAGATCAAAAACGCACTCTTGCACACAAGTTTACCATTCACGGAATAAGTCTGTCTAGTCCTCATCCTTTTCTTACCCCGTTGTGTGTCTTCGTTACAGTCTGACAAAACTGCCATTACATGTACTTCTTTTTCGTCTTTTGTCATTTCTCTGACATTGTAAACCTGGCGTTTTACCTCATCGATGCTAAATCATGTATTACAGTTCCTTTTACACCCGCAAGGTTTACTCATGAAGTTGTTGATGTTTTCATCTTGTTCATCATCAACTGTATCAAGATCATATATTTCGCTATCGCTTGATATCTGTGAAGATTGCGACTCCGCATAACACCGAACTCGGCGAAGAACCACATCTTCCTCACACGGCTCTGGCAGCTCTTCATTGGCGATGTAAGAAGTTGAGGGAGCGGGCTCTTGTGAGTTTGTGGGAGTTCGACCGAAATGGTCAGACAATAAGGACTCAAGATCCTGTAAAATATGAATTAACTTTTTACTAAAACAAAATTAATAAAACAAAAAGAAATCCACACAAACAAATACGCAAAAAATGTTAACTCTACCAACAGCTGCACTGCAATTTTAAAGTTAAATTGATAAAAAAAGTTTAGGCTTTGACGGGGAATCGAATCTTACTTGTCGCGGCAAAAGATAATCCAGTGGGCAGCCTATATTAATACTTCCGCTTAAACCGCACGACTATCCAGCAAATCGATAAAGATGGTATGTAAACTTTCTATATAAAGCTGACTCCGCTAAAAAGTAGCGATTGACTGAGATAAAAAATGACATTTGTCTGAAAGGATTTTCAAATTTCAGAAAAAACAAAAATGTATGATTTATATAATAACATTTTAAAACAAATATTATTAAATCATTTCTATCTTAATGTAATAAATATGATGAGATTGTCGCGATTTTTATCTAAAAAAAAACAAATATACGCTGAGCAACTGCCGTAGATCTAGACTCTTCAGTCGACAAAACATTGATTTTAAACCCGCAAATCATGGTTGAATTTAAAGATAAACTCGTCTTAAATCACAAAAAAACATAAATGTAAGTTTACACATAGAAATAAAAAGGACACTAACATAGATATTGATGGGAACATATTGAGACAAGTTTACATTTGGTAAATCTCCGAGATGAAGATTTGTGTCGTGATGACTGTTACTGTTTTCGGAAGTAAAATGAAATAATATCACAGGTTAAAGGAACAATTATATAAAACACAAATATAAAGAATGTTTTAACTCACGTCCAAGTCTTCTTCCATCGTCTCTGCTAGAAATATATCTAATTTTTTTAGTTTAAACAACGGGAGTTTAAATTTTCGGCCGCCAAAATGGGGAGAAAATCGTGACGTCAATTCAATTGCGTTTTACTCGGTTATGTCCCGTTGTCATTAAGTTCAAAAATCACGCGACGCTCCTCATATGCATAACAATATAGTACGGGGCGACCTTTTCATGACACCACACCACCGCTGGGCTTCAGTTGTACTTAGTTTATTAAAAACAGTTTAATCTTTCAAACGTCCATGTCATTGATACAACGACATAACGTTTAATGATTTCACTGCAGTGAAAAATAGAGGAAATCAGTAGACCATACAACTTTAAGTGTTTTTCATTGACAGTCCAATTAAATTGAAGACATTTAATTTACTAGATAACTAAGTTCATAAAACCAGTAAATATTGACCTGAACCGCTGGTAAGAAGCTGCTGTTATGCTACTGATATCATTTTATTTTCGCCCTTCTTATTTTAAGATACATATTTAAATGCATGTCCTAGGGCGATATGTCTACCACATAAAAATGCGTTATTTGTACGTCTACTTTAATTATATAGTGCTTGCATGTTGAACTCATTTAAAATAACTTACACGTAGTTTAGTATTGCGAATAAAATTAGTGGTGTTGCCATTAGTTGCAATACATGTATCTGTCTAATAATAAACAATATGGCTAAAACGTATTTAATACGTTTCGTAAATATAATTCCGGTTAAAACACAGTTGTGCATTCAAACATGTGTATACAAACTGTAAAACATCAAATAAATGTCGAGTTACTCTATATCGTTACTATAATGTTTCCTGAAATCGTACTTACCGAAAAAACATTGTTATTTTATTGTTAAGGCAATGACAGTACTACGTCTTGTTGTTGAAATGTAATATCTGTTTCTTTGAAATAGTCGCAGACTTTTACTCCGATGTTATTTACAAAAAAATGTAAATGAATTATGTATTATAAATACCATTTGCATTGTATTGTTGTGTTGTTGAAGGTATTAAACTTTAGATTATTCTTGTAAGGTGTTGCTTTTCGTATGTTATTGCGTAGCAAATTAAGCAGACAGTTAGTAAAGTATTACATACAATGTATTGAAAACAATCAGTTGTATGATTCCATGTGCATAAGTTTTGCTACGTTCCAGGAAACAAGGCGGAAGAAACAGCAATTTCCCCAGAGGGATTGTATTATTAGCAAAAAATGTGAGGTGAGCACTTTTTGTTAAACTAATTTTTAAGCGTGATACAGGCTGCTTTTGTAAAGAAAAATAGAATCAGATCCCAATGACGGTGTTATATGTTATGCACAAGTTTTCTTTACGAAAACAACTATATTTTATATGTGTAAATATATATTAATTTCTGTTTAAAATGATTCCTCGTATTAGTTTCCTTCAAATACCGTAAAATCTCTTTCTTGGACATTTAATTTATGTGTTAGGGCGAAACACGAATTTCATATCCAACGCAACATTTATTCGCTGAAGTTATTTTTAATTTTATTAATTTTGAAACCAACGAAATCAATTGTCCATAGACAATTTCATCGTCGTCAAACCACGAAATTTAGTGCCCACGAAATTAAATGATTTCACGGTGTTCGTTATTTGTGTTTTGTAACGTTTGTAATTAATTGTTAGTAATCACACATAGCGCTGCTATCAATTTTTATTGCCGCTGAGCCTCAATGATTTGTAGACGTTCATGTAGTCAATATTATGATTACACTGCATTGACAACAACTTACTGGGTTAGGGCATTGAACTGCTGTATAGATCACCATTGTGTGGTAAATATGCATGTTACGCTCGTTATAACCAAAATATTCTCAATTACTAATACAGAAAAACCGCTTACAAAGAACTTATCAGGATTATGAAACTTTTTCGTATAACCAGAGTTCCTTACATAGGCATAGCGAACTAGTTCCTAGATAAAGATTGAGGAAAGAAAATCGTTTCCTTATAACCGAAAGTTCCTTCTTTACGAGCTCTCTTTACGCGGACTTTACTCAACTTAAATAGATATCAACAACAACGGTACATGTGATATGTATTTAAGTTATTTCGTTCGTTAACAATGATAAAACGATTTAATAAAATATATTGTTGTTTGTCAGAGCGAACATATATAACGGATGTCTACATTGACTAACCAAAGGCTGGTGTAGCATGCTTCAAACAAGATTCGTTGTATTGTCCAAGTACACAATACAATGTATGTCGTTGTGTCGCTTTTCTGTGTTGATTGCTAGGTTGACTGAAAAGTAACCTCCTTAATGTTGCCCAGAGCAACGATAAAGCTTTTTCTCCCATATGTTTTTCGACCTCAAGAGAATACATCAATCAATCTAAGACAGGTTACACTAAAAATACATGTTTATGAGCGAGTGTCTTAACAATAATATAAATCAGTTTAAAGGATTTGCATGTGCTACTTAGTCGTTTAAAATGTATTACATGTAACTAAGTAATTTCAGTTCTCTTCCAGCATACAGTAAATCAACATCAACGATTTACTCCCTTCCAAGTATAATATGTTTAACATGTTTAAGATGTTCATGATGTGTAAGTTGCAAGACGCCACAGCTGCGTCACCAACCATTATGGTGTTGTCTGCCATATCCATGAGACAGGCACTTTGTCGTCGATTTGATAAATGGTTTATGTTTAAAAAAAGCAAAAAAGCAAAAAAACTTATATTTATTAAATAATGTTTTTAAATTAAATATAATCTTATGTTTTTGTAATAATATGTTTTCCATAACAGTATGTGAATAATAACTTTAGGTATTTAAACTGATATTACTATTTATTTCTACCTGCTTTTAATGAAAATGTATGTATAAAGATGTACTAATTATTATGGTACGTGCCTGATGGACAACTGCATAACATTAAATCGTAGTATAGTTAAAATATGTGGCAGCTTTACACAGTTACGAAATATATTCTAGTTTTAAGATTTAAGAGTGTCGTTACCTAATATATAAGTAACTATTTGTAATACGCTTGTCCAACTTCGGCATTCGTTAGATTCATTTTCAAAGAGGCACGTTATTATACATGTAGACATTGAGGCAAACGTAATACAAACTCGTTACATTCAGTGTGTAATTAAAGGAATATGAGTTGGAATATCTACCACAATGGGCCTGTTTACATTTTGACTGCACATACCGTTCGTATACATGTAGTAACACACTGTATACCGATACTGTTGTTTGGTTTAATACAACAAACACAGCAGACACATCTATTATACAGTATGTGCACGAACGTTATCTTGGGAACAACAATCGCATACTCGCACTCATCAAGCTAAATTATAGTCGAAAGGTGACACAACAGCGCTCATTACAGAGCATAATAGCACTAGTAGTCGGAGGAAAAACACATATAAGGGCTTAAGTTTAAGCAATTGTGTCGCATAACAGACATATACAATGAGAGTAATGTTGGGCAAAAGTGAAGTCGTGGCAATATTTGTTAATAAAGAGTAGATTTAATCCACTCAAACATTTAAAGATATACTGATGTAATTGAAACCCTAGTAAATATGTACGATCATGTCAATTTATATTTCTTAAAACAGTAATGTAAAAGGAATAAAAAGTATGATTCTTAATACAAATTCGAGGTAAAATGTGGTATTAAATACACAAAACAAAATAAGTATTCGTCTTTCATTTGTGGTCATCAATATGTACAGTTTATACTTACACGAGTTATTGTTATATTTAACACAATCTTTTTTTGTTAAGGATTTTTATGCGATTTAGCATAAACTTATATTTCTGATTGGTGACAACCATATGTGTTAAATGTTGATGTTTTGAATATAAAACTCCACATCTATACACCGTGTTAGTCGAATAAACCAAATTCTAGTACACGACAATGGGTGTTTGCAAATGAACTAGTATTATCGCCTACTTGTCCCAGGCTTCTACCGCCCTTTCAGTAATATGTTTCCAAAGTTTACTATACATGTTGCATCTTATAATGAAACCGTGAATGTACAGGATACTATGTTCTCAACCATCATGTTGCTGAGTTTTGGCCAATCATTATTTAAAGGTCTCTTAAAAATTGAGTCAACATTTATTTATAAAACTAGAAATAGCATTATATGTAACTATTTATTTACATCATTAAATAAATGGATGTCATATTTTTTTAAATATGCAGAAATTTAAGTAATTATGTGTTTTAATCAAGTGACACTTCAGATATCATTAATAAATTTTCATTTTGGGATGTCTAACAAAAGGCCTAAACAATAACATGGAACTGGCAAGTTGAGCCTCAACTATCTTAAAGTACTTCAATACTGTTTCTCCTTTTTATCAAATGCATATTACGTTTCCTTTCTAGCAGTAAAATCCACGCCATCTTTTATTACATAACTCATTGTGGTTGTTGTCAAAACGTTATGACGAGGCAGACTGGCAGACTGATTTATGTATGCAATTTGTGCAATGTTCTGGCGATAATATAGACTAAAATACATGTCGTATGGGCGAAATATCGTCGTAAATGTCATACCGACAAGTACAATGTATGCAAAATATACGTATGTCTCAAACCTTTTGTACGCTAGCAACGATTTGCATAGGTTTTAATATTATAATATTATATTAAAGTACATTTGGTTTTATTTCATTTAGTGACTCGAGCGTCATACCGTTTTAGTTTGTTATTAATGCAATTATGATATTTAAAACAGTCTGTGAATGTTAAGTATGTTTTCCTTTTACATGATGAAACGTAGTCAATATATGTGAATATTGTTACAAAATAAATTGAAGAGATGTTTATGTGTGACACAAGGCAAAGACAATAAGCATTTGTGGGAAGTTATTAACATTATTTAATATAATATATTAAAAAGTACATGCTACTTGGGTCCGTACTAGATTTTTTACATTCTCTGAATTTCCAAGAGCCTGTTTTAAACCTAACCTAACGTAAACCGAACAACTTGTCTGTCTTGGCCTTATCTCCGTCTATGCAACTTGTTGTGACTTGTAGGCCATTTTGCCATGGTGCTCTTAAACTAGACCTGTCTACAATGTCTACAACATTTGTTTCTTTGAACATATCTTTAAATAATATTGTATGTCTATCTTGTAAATTTTTCCCAGTTGCAGGCTTGTACATGTAGTACATGTAGTGCATGTAAACGTTTTGTCTCAAGAATTCAGCAATGTAAATAGAAACAGTGCAGGTGGTACTCATTTTCTATGACAAAGTAGATCAATAATACAAATAAAAGATAAACTAACAATCGATGAATGTGTAGTCTGTAGTAATTGTTCAAACACATTGTATCAACCTTTATGAACAGTGCATATTAAGTTGAACATATAGATAACATGTCTGCAAAATGACGATAAAAAAAACAGTAGTCAATTTGATAAAAATAACTTCCCGTATCACATTCCTATTAAACACACATTATGGGTTTCTAGATAATTGAAAACACTTAGAACATCGTCAATAACATTTTTATGACAAGATAACCTTAAAGCAGCTGACCTCCAGATGCTCAAAACAATAAATGAATAAATAACAAAATTAACGGTAAATACTGGTCAAGTTATGTTCAGTCGAGATAATTACTATTATTACTGACCCCTTAATTCAAGTTAGAAGTTTGATGAATCGTTGGTAAAACATCGTTTTTCTTTTTCATAATCTACTGCGTTACTAACGCAGTAGCAGTTATTTACAGTAGGAATATCCCGATGGCAGAAAAACGAATTGTCTGTTTTCAAAGCAGAAAGTGAACATATGTAGGTTTTAACAGTTATTTTGATTTATAACAACTATTATATGTATTTGAAGAGATATTTTGAAATATGTGTATAACTAATGATTTTCTAGTATATTCTGGAAGTCAGCTGCTTTAAATAATCTTATGCTTGTTAAAAAGTAACAGTGTATCAGGGAAACTGATTATACTCGTACCTTGAATTAGACATTTCTGTACACATTGTTATAACATGGAGAGCAAGCTAAGATCTTATAATATAAGCCTGATTTCCGCAAAGACTTATACACACATGAGTATTGCTATTGTTTTAACATCGACGCTGTAATAATGATTCAAAGTCAAACCTGCAGCATGCTGTATAGCATACCTGTAACATTGATGCCAATTTTGTTGAGAGGATTTAAAAATGCGATGGTCATCCATCTAGTAAGTGATATTATCACCGTTGTTCCAAATTACTTCTGCATTTGCATGAGGCAAACGAACATCATTGATTGACTGACCTCAGGGTAAAGAGCGAGTTGTAATCAAACTGGAAATAGATGTGTTTGACCTAAGGCCCCCCTACGTGATTTATGAAATGGTTGGTCCTGTTCTATGGTTTGGGTAATAGCACTTTTACCATTAAATGATCACATCAGTATTGGAGAGGGACAATGCATGTTTTCTTCTCTAAGAAATGTTGAGAAAGTGTGAGGTTTGCTATAGATTTCAACTGGTTTCAACCCCAAATGAAAGTCATTGATCGTAGCAAGGCGGTAACTCAACAATTATTGGAGAAATCATTTAAGAAATTTAAAATTCCGAAATATACAAAAAAGTGTTGTTTTTTATGTCTGTTGCGCCCTTGTGTTCTACGTGTATTTGTGTTGTTTTGTGTGTTGTTTTTGTTGTTTTCGTTTTGCTGCAGCGGAAAACTGGTTTAAACCCCCAATGTTTTTTCATTAACCTTACCAAGGCGGTTATTCAACATTTTTTGGAGAAGTCCTTTAAGTAATTGAAAATTGAAAATAAAAAACAGAAAAATCCGAAAAACACAAAAAAATAGTTATTTCTTAATGTCTGTTGCGTCTTTGTATACTCCGTGTTTTGTTATGTTCTGTGTGTTTTTGTACGGACCATTTTATGCCCATAAACTTGACTTGTCCACATTGTTTACAACATTGTTTCTTTGTACATCTCTTTCATTTAAATTTCTTTGAATGTTTCTACAAATTACATTACAGTGTAATACATGTAAACAAACATTTTCTATGTTTTAATTCTCTACTACATTGTAGCCTACACTATGTCGCATATTAATAATGTCAATTTTGCACATGCATTTTATCATATAGCTCACGTAAAAATGACTAGACACATTATATAAGATTTATTGGCTTGTATTATTACAAGTTGCGATAACATGTTAATCGTAAGCTTTGATTCAACGTTTGCTGTTTACAAATTTACCAAATAATATTCATGACATTTAAACGATTCTGACAATGCATTGTATAAATGACAAATCCTATAAATTGTTCAGAGATTTTTAAATCGCTAAAGGATACTACACTATTAAAAGCCATGTGTCTGTTTTGCATTGTTCGTATTATTTCACAACAATCTGTCTTAACAAGGCAATAGGCATTTGTGGGTCCTCTTTTAAAACGCAAAACTTCTATTTAACTATTTCTTTTAAATAGAGGTTACTTTTGCAACGTCAACATTTTAGCCAATTGGTATGCTTTAAATGGGGATTAGTGTTCAATAATAAACGATTGTGCATAAAAGTTAAACAAAAACAATCGTGGATTTAGCAAATCGTTATTGCTGATAATTACGGATGGAAGAATAAGAAGGATGCAGATAAAAAACGCCGTGTTTTTACAATGCCGTTTTGGCGCCTAAAGTCGGCGAGCAATCGGTGTGACTCGTACGCTTCCGCAACTGGTCGGATTATACCTATTATTAGACGTCGTTTGGTGCATTCTAGGAGAAACACTACGGACATTTTGAATACATGTACAAAGAAAGTGAGCGAATTTCAAATCGATGCGTAACGCGCATGCGCGTATTATTTCCGTAAGTCTCCAATATCGCCGATTGCTTTTCGCGCAACTATATAAAACATTTTTCCACTGGGCTACTGGAAAATATTTTATAGTTATTTCATTTTTATCTTAACAACAACTTATAATTTAAACGAAAGTAGGTCGTCAAGTAATGTTACTATAAACTGTTTTTAATGGAACACTATTTTTTATACTAATGTAAACACTAATCCCCCTTTTAACGTTTGATAAAACCCCACTTTTTCTTCAAGTTAAGGATAACGCTTTTGAACAAGACTTGTTGGTACTTATGCATGTCGAATGCCTATATTGCTCATGTATGTACATTTGTAGCTCTACTATCACAATTTGTTTTCGTCTGCAAACATTTTTCATCTGTTTCAATTTTGTGTGAGGGTTTCATTTTCTTTACGAAGCTTACATATTTAAAGTATATACAACACATTTTTTCAACATACGTTACAAAACCATCATTCATTTCAAATAAGTTAAAGATACTCAAATTAATCAATGTATAACAATTCTAAACTGTTAATCGAAAGACGTGGCATAAAAATACGTTCGGTTACTTATAAATTTAATGGAACCATATTTATGATATTTGCAATAATTATACACGCTCATATTGTTCTGGAATGGACTTTTTGTACACTAGCACTGAGAAATGGTGATAACCTAACATTACAAATACGCATTCTTTTCCCGTATGCTTTCGCCTAAATTGAATATATCGATGGCAGTTCTTCCGAAAATAGAGTTAATCAGAATTGCTATCAAGCGTTGTCGATACCATGTCACACAATACGTCTAGCACTGAACAATGGTTATAGCATTACTTTATACTTACGCATTATATACCTATAGCACTAAAATGGGGATATTTGAAGTTAACAAAAACGGATTTTATTCTTGTTTGTTTCCGCAAAGGCTTGGGGTATTTGAGAGACAATTTTGAGTAATTCGGTGCCAGATCTTGACAAATATTTGAGTTGTTCGACCGTTAAGTAACTATTAAGTTGGATATCTTAATAGGGTAAATCGTATGTCCACTGTTAGGCAAGGTCGTATATAAAATATTGGTTAGATCATGGTGATTTCATGGCAATGTCTGCTTACCTGATGTCATATTTACATAATATAAACAATACAATCAACGGAAAACGTGTTTGGATATCCACGGTATGCATGTCGTTATGTCAAAGGAATAACAGGTGTATGATCTTGCATTATTTTCACTATTGGGTATGAATTGCATACAGCGGTAAAGTACATACATGTACAAGCGTATTTTGATCAATCATCTTCAATGCTAGTGTAGAAAAAAAGTCCAATTAAGAAAAAAGAACATAAAAATGAAAACAATCAAAAGAAGTTCCCAATTTATTTTGTTATGTGTCAATGTCATGCTAGACTCATTGACGTTTTGATTGCCCTTTCTTTTCCAAGATTAAGTCTAAATAAACGTCATTTGGCGAAATCCCTCTCGCACATAAACATCGTCGTAATTGTATGGAAACAATTTTATATTGTGCCTGTTGGAAGGCATCAGTTTTCTGCTCTTGCGCTAGGGGGCGTCAGTGGTGTGGCATTATTCATTACTACTGATGAACAGCTTCAATAGAACCGAGGCTGCTGTTTTTTTGCGTGCTATGCTTCCGGAGGGCTTTCTCTTTCATCAGTTTAATATTAATACAGTAAATTAAGGTTCGTGCAACTGTTTGCTACAAATGCAATAGTTGAGTTGATAGAAATTGCGTTATATTGTTACACAAAATAGCTAAAACGTAGTTGAAGGGTAAATTTTAAACCTTAGGCAACGATAGTCCTACAACTTGTTGTGTAAAAATATTATTCTGTTTCGATAACATATTCGCAGATTGTAACACAATCGTCATGCAAATGGATTATGTATTGTACATTAAATTTGCATCTGCTTGCGTTGATGTATTGCTGGACGTATTATTATTATTATTATTATCGATTTATTAAATTCCCCTTCTTATTAAGTGAATTAAGTGTAACTTGTGTCTAAGAGGTAAGTGTACTGAAATGAAGTGATACACATCTAGAGAAAAGTTAAATAAAAATACGCATGCAACTTTATAGACACACATACCAAGTAATTTGAGGCAAAAAAAAGATATTTAATCGAAATTTAATAAAAAGAATTATAGCATTGAAATAGAGATTAAAATCCATTTGTTGGTTTTCAGGTACTCTCTTATCGCTACGTAGGAAACAAGGCAGAAGAAAAAGTAATTTCCCTAGAGGTTATGTATTTGTATTATTAGCAAATACGATAATGTACATGTAAACACATTTACATAAATCACTTACAAGAAAAAGCTATTTTTTTGCAAGACATAATCCATTTGAATGATGATTGTGTTACAAATCTGCTAATATGTTAACGAAACAGAAGAATATCTTTTCACATAAACAACATGTTGTAGGAATATCGTTGCCTAAAGTTTAAAACGTTATCTTTTTCATTACGTACATGAAACATTCTTGGAAGGACAGAGAGTTGGTCGTCTTTTTTAAGTGTGTGATAAACACATTTTTTTGCAACACACGTGTGGTATAACAGCTATTATATTGAACATTTCCGATACTTTTTAAGTATCTGTTAGCTATTTTGTGTAACAATAAAACGAAATTTCTGTCAACTCAACTATTACATTTGTAGCAAAGAACTGCACGAACCTTAATTGTAATAATGTATTATAAAAATGATGTTTATAAGCAGGCATAGTATATTAATGTTTCCTGAAAATTACGACGATGTTTTTGTGAGATAGAGATTTCGTCCAAAGACGTATATTTTAGACTAAACCTTGGAAATGAAAGGGCAACCAGACCTCAATCAGTCTAGCATGACATCGATACATGACAAAATACATTAGGTGCGTGTCTTGATTGTTTTCATTCTTTTTGTTTTTGTTTTCTGTTTTTCTGGAATGGATTTTTTGTACACTAGCACTGATTTGGATCCAACGAAAAAAACGCATGGATGTATTGTACCGCTATTTCATATACACAGAGTAAAACAATGCAAGATCAAACAGCTGTTATTACATAGACTTTAACACATGCATACCATGTAAAACTAGTGCAAGATCATACATGTGGATCCTTTGACGTTATAATCAACCGAACGTGTCT
>Ga0224511_10001484_pt1 | contig 14282 bp, 6 predicted proteins | sample SF_May12_sed_USG_2_FD_169988 | JGI IMG/M metagenome (GOLD analysis project Ga0224511, IMG submission 169988) | Sediment microbial communities from San Francisco Bay, California, United States - SF_May12_sed_USGS_8_1 | ecosystem: Environmental > Aquatic > Marine > Sediment | place: USA...
TTGAAGAGCTATCAATTGGCTTCCGATGCCGCATAAAATACAAACCTATTAATTAGCTAATAATGGAGCGCACTGTTATCATTATGGATTTGATCATATAATTAGCGACTTGTCTTTTGAGGCCATTAGAATTTTGATGAACGGTATTGAAAAAAGTGCTTGATAGTCTGTTATTAAAACATTCTTTAGAAATTGTCAGTTGTTTTTATATTTTTTAACATGTCTTTTGGAGAGAGAAAAACTGAAATAAATTGCAAACATTCTTGTAAAATTGTATATAAAACATACTTTTGTACCTGAATGTTATATGACATTCATAAAATTATTAATTTATTGTGCACTGATAAATGCAATGTTTATGCTCTGTTAAATGAAGTGTCATTTTGCTGACAAATGCTATTTCCACCTGATTGTACATGTAAACCAGTGTCCCTCCTGCAGATTCAACCCACCAGGGATTCAGGAATACTGAAATGTGACAGGCAGTGGAAATTGATGAATGAACAGTTGCTCATATTTATTATGTATTTAAGCTGAATATTATGATAATGCATTTTGTGATAAATAATTTAATAAATCTACATGTGAAATGCACTATTCCTGCCGTGTTCTAATATATCAAAGCTGAATATTATCATATAGTAATGAATAGTTAAATAAATCGTAAATCCATAATTTCTGTCCTGTTCCATCCCAAACACTGCCTCATTCATGAATAGAATTTTAAATGTCACAAGAAGCCTGTGCCAGGAATGGATTGTTAAGGCTTACCGTGCTTAATGGAAGCACACATTTCCAGCAATACAGAAGAATCACAAATCTAGTAACATTTAAGAATATGATATTATAAGATGAATCACCTGGTCGCTTTATACCATTATTCATAATTTTAATTTTGAAACACGATTTTACAGTTAACACACTATTCATATTAAGGCAGTCTGCGCGTTAATTATTTTTCGACTTTAGCCTTTCGGGCTATTCAAATAGAATTTCCTATAGCCGACTGAAATTTAAATAGCCCAAAACTTTAATTGTGCTCATAATTCATACAATTCATATTAGACATGCGTTTACTTGCACTAATCCTAATTTTGATTGTCTTTTTTAACGAACAAAACGCTCCACATTCAGTTTTTATGTTAATTTGTTTAGAATTTTACTCCAAAACTTAAATCGACCGGTCGGGCTATTTTGTATACAATTCTAGTCGACCGTCGGGCCGTTTTCTCGACTCGGGCCGTTATCTCGACTCGGGCTTCGGGCTTATAGACAAATTCGCAGACTGTATTAAGGGGAGGTAAAAATATGATAAATTTCTTCCTATGTTCAATAAGACAAAAAATATAATTTTTGTAACAGTGTTCTAAAAAACAACATGGTTAAAAAGTTCTATTAAATTATCAAACATATTATTTTTTGTTAGTATAATTTAATTATATAACAAATAATAATTTAACTTATGCATTTTTCATCTGACTACGCCAGTAAGGTACCGTAAGCCTTGAGGTGGGTATGTGCGACAATGTTTGTGTGTTTTGTTTGTAGCACTATTTCTCTCTAAAGTTTAATGATTAAATCTAATTACATATTTTAATTAGTTTTTTTCCCTTGGGCTTTTAGTCTTCAGAAATAGTGTCTCTTCTAATATGTTTTGTATTAGACCTTTGAGTAACTTTCTTGGTTCAACTGAACCTACACTTTGACTTTAACTAGAAACTTTGACACAATTTCTGGTCAAAGAACACTTGAAATACAAACTGTCAACTTAATATTCAGCTTGTCATTTGATCAAACAATGCTTCACAGCCTAACATATTCGTTCACAGGTAGGTTCAAACTTAACACTGTTTACCCCCAGTGTCTTTGTCCAGTGTCTTTGTTGCCTTACCGTATTTGAATTATACGTAAATAATGACCCGTATTTCTTTGAACTGCCTGTTATTGAAGCATTTCGTCTTTAGCTGATGCATATTTCATTAGGCAGAATTATGTCTGATTGATAGAGTACGCATGTTACAGGTTGAAGAGGCTTATATTTTGCGTCATATGTAATACAAAGAAGCCCTGCCAGCAGAAAAGCTGCATGGGGTATTTGGATCAATTTCGAATTAAGTATTTTCTAATAGTAATCAGGGTTGATTTCTCCTGGGGTTTTATAACTGAGGATTAAAATAAGAAAAATCTATCAGTTTGCATTGTGAAATGATGATGTTTTCTCATCTATAAATCAGAGTAGGAAACTAGGTATTTCTACTTTAAAATTTTCTAATGCATTGATTTTGTCATGATAAATTAATGTCACAAAACTCGGTTTAAGTTTTTAGTTTTTAAACTGAAATATTTAGCTGCCAATGGGTTAATGAAAATGCAAGCTATGCTGAAATTACGATGAAAACTACAAACAATTTATGTATGTGTATTATGTATTGTGATCTGAATTTACTTATTATACTAGAAATTAATAAGATCAGGTAGGATAGTTTCTTCAGATGTATATTGGCACAGGAAAATAACAGGTGTACAATTGGGTATGCCAGCATACACCACATTGAAAACGAAATTGACCCTACAGTTTTTGTATGGCTTTCTAATTTTATTTTATTTTATTTTCGGGTGGAAAAGGTGGAAAAGACATACATTGTATTTTCATAGTGAAAAAGATAGGGACAAAAATCCGACCCTAACCGTCTCTTTTTTTTCAAGTTACAAGTTTCGCTGATACAAACTTACTTTTTTGATTATATAGCCTTAAGATATACTCACAAAAAAATCATCTTTATCTTTTCATTCAGGCGCCCATGTTGTAATGGCGCTTTTCTTGTAAATGTTGGTGTTGAAAGAGAAAACACAGACTTGTGTGTTTTCTGTAGAGATGTTGTTGTAAAATCTTCTTAGAATTTTTGCGAAGGGCCACAAAATAGACACATCTCAGTTTCATTATAATACTAAATGCATTCTTAATATTCAACTGCATGTATGCAAAATTAATAAAATGTGCATTATCTCTTGGGCTTCAATTTTGAATTCATTTTCTGTGCTATTTGATATTTTTTTATAAAATCTTTATGCAAATTCGGTAAATTATATATTCTCTCAATTGCCAAGATGGAGTTTGATTTCATTTTGCTGAAAGCAGTGCGCCAGTATCTCTATGAAGGTTACATTCATGTTTTTTCTATTTATTTTGGTCCAGCACATTAATCTAATAATGCATTTGTCAATAAATGTTTCATTCATGTAATGTAGCTGTTAGAAATATTCCTGGGACTCTGAAAAATTGTTAACAAATGAAAATGCTTTTCTGGTGTCTAAAAGCGCCTTATACTAACCTGTAATATCTTTGGGGGAATAAATTGCATTTATTCTAAATATGGCATAGAAGAGTGAGAATTTTAAATCTTGTTAAGTTTCTTTGAAGGGTATAATTGCCCAGACTCTTTTTTGCCCATCGCTTCACACATATATCCTTATTTCAGACATTGTGAAGTTATAAATATTAGATAGTCGCCCATATTATCCCAGTAGATTGTGTAGGAGGGAACTTGCAGGAGGAGAAGTTGGGGATAACTTGGCCTGTGCATATGAAATTATTGAAGATGCTTTCCTGAAGTCTTAAACCTTTTATATATAATTAATATTATCACCTGTTAGTTTTGGGGCAAGAAATTGCATTAATTCTACATAATTTATAGTGTGATGGTATGAATATTGGACAGTCGCCCATTACACTCTGTGTCCCAGTGGGCTGTGTGGGAGTGAACTTTTAGGAAGCGCGATCCTTCAATCAAATTACAAAAAGACAATGCAGTAATTGTTGCCTGTGAACATGACTTTGTGATGTGTAGGTGTTCATGATTTTAGGTCCCAGCAGATCATGATGCATTAGTGTTCTATTGTGGTGTAATGTTAGTTGATCTATAAAGTTTAAATGTATCTGGAAGTACAAATCTGATCATTGGACAGCACCTACCATGTCCAGAAATTAACATATCGACGTTCTAACTTCTAGAACGCTTGAAATGACATCCGATGCTCCGACAAATGCGGAAAAGCACGTAACGTCAAACTTTGCTAGTGCGCGTAGCCAGCGATACACAAACAATTCAGTCTTCTGATTGGCCTAAACGACATAGTGCGTTATGACGTTACGTAATTTCCCGCCTTTTGTCGGAATATCAGACGCCATTTAAAGCGTTCTGTCGATACGTCAATTCCCAGGTGGTTTTTAGAAACGGTATCGTAGAATTTAGTGTGTTTTTAATTCTTCAATTAATTCCTAAAAAGGAAAATAATTACTTTGCAATGATGTGCTTATTCAGAGACCACTAGAGTTGATATTTAAATTATTATATTTATATATTACTGCTATAATATTTTGTTATAGAATTTCATATAATTATGTAGCATGGTGAGTTCACTGTGATGTATAGGAACGAACCTAAGGCAATGACTGTATGCCCGGGTAGCTCAGTTGGTAGAGCACCTGACTTGCAAGCAGGGGGTCGTGGGTTAGATCCCCGCCCTGGGTAAATGACTTATCTGGCCTTTATACATCTAAAAAAAGTATCCCTGTTCAATATGAAGGCAGAATAACAGGTTTATTTATGAAATAATACAGCAGGTCCTATATTTTATTGTAATGGAGTTGTTTATTAATATTGAACAGAACTGTGAAAGTCAACAACAAACCGTATGGTATGACAATGCGTTCGTGTTGTTGCCTTATGGCAGCAGGGTTGACATTTACATGCTGGCAATTCTTACACATTATAAAACATTTCCTGGGTTGTAAAGCAATCCTTTGGTACCACTTTGACCAATAATTGTGTTTCCTGGGAATGAATAAAATCCAGCATCGGAGTCTGACATTTTAGTATTGGAGATGTGGGCAGTAACATTTGGGAAATGAAAGAGTAACATTTGGGAAATATAAGAATATTTAGACGGATTAGAGCGCCTAAATATATTGTTGTGGGGTTGCTGTAGCAACTAAGTCTAATGGCAGCTCATGCGAGAAAGAGAAATATGTTTCCAAGTCTGACATTTTGGGTCCAATTGACAATTTAAGCGATATAGAGAATGTGGTATCGTTTAAAAGGGCTATGTTTGAAGATTTCGGTTTCAAATACAGAATAAAAATATTCCTTATATTTACGTTAATATCACTACTTTGAAATACATGCCTGGAGCATCATGAACAGAGTACATGCCAAATATAAGGGCAAATCATTTGTATTACGCATGCATAAAATTGTATGTTTACTTTGTATTGAATATATACTGATTTCAAAGAAAAAAAAATCATTTGTATCAATACATTTTGGGCTTATTATATAAGATAATTTTGCAAAGGTATGATATATGTATATCATTTGTAAAGAATAAATTGACACTGAACCACACACTGAAACAGTTTTTATGATCCGGTAAAATGCTCTAATATACCATAATAATTTGATTCGTCATTGTACTAAGTGACGTCATTTCATCAATTGGGCCCAAACTCTCAGACTGTGACACATATAATTGTGCCCATGGAAACCAGATATTTTTCAAATACAACTGATATCAGGTGCAGTTGTTGCCCTAAAATAATCTATAAAGTCGCATATTTTTACTTATTTGTGTAATTAAGAACCAGACAAAGTTTTCAAAAGTATAAGGTGATGCTTTTTTACAGAAAATAATATAATAGATTTTTGGATTTTTCTGAAAACATCTTTTTATCTTATCATGCTAACCAAAAAACACGGATAGGAGTGGTAGGAATGTTGTATATATTACAATACATTCAAGAACACAACAATGGTGAGAATCGTGTCAGGAGTTAATTATCTCCCAAAGCCAGCTTGTATGGGAAGGAGGAGATTACTGATTTATGGTCCAGATAAAAGATGATCAGGACTTGCAATGCAATAATGAGCCAACTCTCTTTAATGATCCTAGACCACACGTCAATGTCCTAATCATCCGGGAACTGTAGCCTCCCCAACTTTTAACGTTATTGTGTGCTGCCAACAATTGTCTAGAATTAACATAATCTGTGCAATAGTGAATGTAATGTGGAGAGATTTATTCCAGATGCAAGTGTGAAATATTAATGAAAGTATCACTCATGTGTTTAGCTGATTTACAAACTTGAATAAATATCGTGTCTGTCTGTTTGAAATCTTCATTGAGTTATCACAATAATTGACATCAATCAGTCCATGCATTTCTGGAAATAAGTGATGCTCCATTTCAAACAATTTATTGCTGCAAAAGTTGGCAAAACTTGAAGCCAAAATCCATTTAATTAAATTAATATGGCCTGCAAATCCACTTACAAAATGCTATGTTGTATTACCTATATCAAAGTTCCTGATTTATTTGTAAACAAATAAACATCAAATACAGCCTTAGCGAACGGCAGTTGAATTTATGACTGAACTGTGTACATGTACCAATTCCCTCATCACAATACCGCTTGTTTGATTTAGGGTCATCACGGAAAATGTCTTATTAAAAAAAAAACAGTATTGCGTGTTCACCCTTCATTATACAAGCAGATGTGTTTGTGTGATGCCAAGTGCAGTGTCGCAAGTTTTGATGCAGAAAATCTCATTAAAGGAAGCAACCTAATTGATGGATTGATTTTCCCCGACCATGACTTGTATCAAGTTCAATCATTGAGACCTCTACATTCTACTTGGCCGTATTAAGTGCAATCATTGAGACCTTAAGGTTAATCTGTTAGTTATGTAAGGTAATTTGTCATAAATAAGGTATTCTTTAATTGCATTTGATGCACAATCATGTATGTTGAAAATAATAAAAACAAAAACCTGTTTCAAGTGAAAATAATGAGATATATATCTAGATCTATAAAATCTATCTCTAATACCTCATACTATTCATCGTATATCAGACGCCATTCAAACATGAAGCTAAATTCAATTCTACAAAAGAGATGTAATAATTGGTATCTTCAAAACATGAAATACAATTTCACTCTTGCGCTAGGGGACATCAGTAGTGTGGCATCTTTTATAACCATTGATAAACAGCTTCAATAAAACCAAGTCTGCTTTTTTCCAATACAAGCTATGCTTCCTTAGGGCTTTCCTTTTTTTCGGCGTTAGCTGACTAAGGTGGATGTTGACCTACATTTCTGTATAATGACGTCTGTCTGGGATTTCGGCAATCCGCAGTTCTATTGGATGATTTCATAACCACTGAGAATGACGTGTGGGGAAACAAGAGAAAATCCCGTTTTCGATTGGATGAACCTGACACGCGCGAAAAAATAAAGGCCACGCTACTGTAATGCAAGTGTTTTACGAAATTATGCTTCGTTCGTAGATTAAATTTTGGGGAACTGCTTTCTAAAGTGTTTTTATATTGAAACAGTATACAGTAACGTGTCAAACAAAATATTTTATGGATGTACAATGAATTACGTCTCCATATGTGAACCGGATTATAGTAAAAAGTCTGAAATATTTCCCAATAATTATTAGGTTCGCCTCACTACGTCTAAATTCCGGGTTTTCACACTTTGAGTCATGAAATAGGTTTGTGCTGTAAAATTTGCAGAAGGTCAGATGTAACTCTGGAATTTAATTGAATGTAAGAGGTAAAAACTCACTGTTATAAGTAATGAATAAAATTAAAATCTGGAACAATAAAAAACATTTATTTAATGAATAAGTTATATGTATTGTTGTCCATGTTTGCGACTACGAGCTCATTTGGCTAGTAGAGATTATACAACTTTTGACTTGAAACTTTCATTTAATGTGTTTGCTTGAGAATGTGCTACATGTATGTGTACAAGATAAGACTTGTATGTTTTTCCTGCCTAGGTTTGTCATGATATAAGTAATAAATCTCTCTAATGGAATTTTTAAGACATCACTTACTTTCTAACAAAGTTTGCCAAAATAGCCGTCCACTTGACACTATTCATTTTTAGTTTATTGTCATCTGTGTAAGAGTTATGTACAAGTACTTAACCTCGTGTTATATTTTCTTCTTTTTTTAATCCGACGCCGTTTGTCTTTTTTAAAGACATTTCTTGTTTCAGATTAATACAAAATGTAGTTGCCCAACAAGGTGTGATATATCAATGCCTAACATGGAGCCAGATGTTCTGTGCCCTATCAGACATGTTTTATCCACCACCAGGGAGTGGTTAGACCATGCTACCACAGGAATGCATGTGTGCATGATCTTCAACAATCACACATCACAAAGATATTCCATGTATCTCTGAGATGCACATAACTGAAGTTGCCGGTGTAAGTGGAATCTTACAGGAAAGTTTGGAGATATGAATGAATTGCATTGTGCTTGTTTCTGCAGGATAGAGGTTAGTTTGGAGATATAAATGCATAATTGTGCTTGTGTGTGCAGGTTAGGAATTTAAATAACAGCTGCAGACTTTATGTTATAAAAGGTCATGTCTGCGTGTTGGTTTGCATAACCATAAAAACTTGTCTTCAACTGAAGATAATATTATGTCAAGCAACAGTTCTTTCCAGACTGTAAAGAAGTAATGGTCTTGCGTGTTCACCACAGGTTTTTATTGTATAATGTAATAATTTCTGAAGCCGTTTTTTAATAAATGTGTCAACTTTCTGTAGAAAATAATAAGCTTGCAGACAGATGTCTTTGAGAAGACAATGTAATTGCTCACTTTATGAGAAGGAAGGTGCTGTTTTCTTTGTCATTGCAATCTCTTATTATGACTTACTTATAACTGTCATTACAATCTTAGAAAAGATAGAAAATGAATCATGCTGATCATTCCAGGAATTTGAAAGTATACATACATGACATAACAATTTCCGCAACAAGTTGTTTTATGTTGTTTCTATAAGTCATGTACATGTACATTGTGGTCATGTACATTGTCGTAAAAAATCGGCTGTATTGTTTCTAAAATATTTGGATCCATTGCAAAATAATTATCTATAGTGGCCCAAAGCGTTTAAGTTACATGTGGTATAAATATTTTATTACAGAACGAATGTTTCTTCTGTCCAGACATCGTCTGTCTGTGTCATTTTCTGTATAAAATGCAGCCTGTTTTATCCATGCAAAACAGAAATTTCTTAGAAATTGTGGTCTGATTTTTTTGCCCTTGTGTGTTGAACGGCTATTAAGATATGATTGTGCTAATTTTCTTTATAGACATTTGGTGTTTTCGTGCTACAAAAACTGAATTATATTCTGCCTATTATCAGGAAAATAACAAAGTTCAACTTCTTGTCTGAGTATATCTGCTCATTTTGGCGGGGGGGGGGAATGGTAGTGGGCTCTTGGGAATTTGATAATAAATAAAGGTTCTTCCGTTATTTTAAAGAGTCATAATTTAATAACAAATGTTTGAGAAATCCCATCTTTGGTTTTTCCAAACCCCATTGTTTTTAAAGCCAAGTTTTGCAAGGATGTTGTTTGTCAAAATAAAGCATTATGAGAATAATACGTATATATATTTATAGTTAGTTCTATGTTTTCAGAATATTATGCAGATTATAAGCTGGAATTTGCTTTCCCTGTTGCTTTCACATTCAGTCATTGACCTTTATATGTGAACTTAATCTCTTCTAAACATGACTTTGACCTCAGATTACAAGAACATGTTTTTGTGTTTTCAGAAGCGTATGACACCATCTGTAAAGTACACAGCGACTGTCTGCTTGGATTCGTGTGCATCTCGGAAAAATGTTCATGCGACAGCTCTTACGTGTACGACTTAAAGTCTGGGCGCTGTAAGAAATGTGAGTATTTGCAAATGTTTTATTCCTTCTTAAAACTATTATCAATTGACATTTTGAGAGCCTGCCTATCAGAGCATTTGAAATGAGATTTGGTCGGACTACAGGCGGGAAATTAGGTCATAACTCACAACGTCAATATGAGACCTTAATTGTGTGTGTTGAGTACTGCTGGCTACTGCAGGTTGGAAATAACATTCTTTTCCGCATGTGTCAGGGCATCTGACATCATACACATGCAACGTTTGACATACAATGTAATGGTCTTTCCCGCATTTGGTGAAGAAACTGACGACATTTTAAGCACTCCGTCAATATAGCATAAGCAGGAAAGTATCCTTAGTGCTTGACTTGCCTGTCAGTGTGCATGTGTCAGTCTGTCAGAGGTAATAGCTTTGTCACGCATTCTGTAGGTTGTTGCTCATAGACACATGTCCTATTTAAATTGATATGTTTTGTTCTATGTGTAAACAAAGTCTGGGTTTTGACATGCCATTATTCCTAGTTGTCACAATAGGAATTGGATCTTGCTCTATATATGTGACATTATGCCAGTTTTGTCAAAATTAACCTTGTACTTTGCTATGCAGTTTCAAAGTGCAACACTTCATACTTTGTACTTTATATCTGACTGACAAAGTCTGACCGCATTTTTTCAGCATCAGTTTTTCATCAGGACAAAAAAAGTTTTAAGATCATTAATTATTATAAACTTATTGTGTGAGTGTTAAATGTTTTTACCAAGCAAATAACAGAATAAAAATGTTTTACATGTACCAACATTATGGTTTTAATTGAAAAGGCTGATAACTAAATCATGCTCAAAGAAATCACTATTGAGTCTGTTTAAATATTAAATGTCAGATTTAAAAGGTTTAAAAATAAATGAGAAAGTAAAACTAAGAAGATAAGGGAACTTGGAAAAATAACAGACAGTGAAACAACTCAGTTTTAAATACCCTTACCACATCTGCAAAGCATTCCATGGTTATTTTATGGTTGCGTTAATAAAAGTTGCTCCACAACCGACTTCTGAGGGCATCCCAAAATAAGGAACCTAAAATGATGTGACATCAAGCATCAATTAAAAATGGAAGTTTAAATGGTTGAACTTAAAGTCCCTGTGTGATTGATTCTGTCACACCCTAATTGGTTGCAAGGAGAAATGTTGAAAGTGCATGTCTAATCGATCATTGTCACAAAATCACTTCCTGGATACGAATGATTAGTTTGGGAGCAGGCACCCTGGTGCGATAATTTCTATCAATTTATTTCGATCTTCATCACTTCCTTCCTGGTTTATGTGGACTGTGAACGTGAATTACAATTAACACAATGTGCGCGAAACATGACGAAAATAGAGAGTGCCAAATGAAAACATCCATTTAAAACAACAGAACATGTTAAATGAAGAACATGCAATTGACAGAATATAAATTGAAGAGATGTACAAACAAAGAATGTTGCAAACAATGTAGACATGTCATGTTTAAGGGCACCATGACAAAATGGCCCGTACAAAAACTAGCACAAGGGACGACACAAAAACTCTTACATCATCATGACGCAACAGACATTTAAAAAACATATATTTTTGTGTTTTTCGGAAGTAAAAGAAGTCATTAAAAGGGTATTGTCTAAGAGATGAAGCTTTAACCGTCATCCATAAGCATAGGCCTGTAATGTTGTCCCAGTCAAACATAATATTTTTTGCTACATTATTCTGGCAGTAATTTTAGCTCGTCCGTTTTTCAGATGAACATGCATTATCAAACCATGATCCCTATCAATGTTTTGGCTTCATCAGCAAATATGCATGACAACTAAAAATAGTTTTAATATTATGATTATAAAACTATGCCATTACAGTAACAGTGTACATGTACCTGTATTTCTGTGACCAACTCAATAAAATAAACTCAAATCAGAAACAGATGAGCAATGAAACTGTAAAGGGTTCCCTTGTACTCAACATTTAAGGAAATATTACTATGTTTTATTTCTGTTTTGTGGTTTTTCATCTCTTTAAAGACATCATTACTGGCAGAAACCTACACTCAGTTGATGTGAAAGTATGTGAAATTTTGTAATATAAATTGAAGAGATGTTCAAAACAAAGAATGTGATAAACAATGTAGATGTCATGTTTAAGGGCACCATGACAAAATGGCCCTTACAAAAACTAACACAAGGGACGACACAATAACTCTTACAACATCATTACGCAACAGACATTTAGAAAACATATATTTTGTGTTTTTCGGATTTTCAGATGAAAGATGGTTTCAAGCTTTAGAAGAACTATTCCATCTATATAAAACACAAAGTGGGTGATAAAAAGTTTTATATAATGATCAAATATGTGATAGTCATAACATCAAACCGTGAATATTACATTGTTATTATCTTAATATTGGTTTATTACACACACTGGCATGTAATGGAGCAGTTTTACTGCGAAGTGAAAGGTTTCTGTTAAAATGCAAAGGGAGGTAATAAATATTGCCTGATGTGTTTTCTTGTCTTAAAATTATGTCCCATAATGCCCAGTTTGAGAGAAAACAATTGGTCAAACACAGTTGGTTGTTAAACTGTTTTTCTGTTAATTGAAGAACATGGAAAGCTTTGTAAAGCAAGGCCTTATTTTCTTGATACACATTTCATTCTGATTATCTTCCATGTTTCAGTTTGTCGCGGTTCGAGTGAGATTTTAGTGAAGCATTGATCTTTTGACGACCAGTATAACATCTACCGCTACTCCAACTGTTACTATGTCATCATTGAATGCCATATTGAAATCTGACCTTATGCACGCTTTAATTTGCTGCTAAAAACATAATCCCCTCTGTTTTTCCATGGCGCTTATCCGCTGTTTTCAACATTGAGCGATCTTCGTGGTCGCCAGCTAAAGACATTCAATTACAGTCTGTCATAACTATCCGGGTTATATCGCGTGGGATCTTCACTGTATTACTATACCTCACTTCTTTAACTGTCGCTTCTGACATTAGCTAGGAGAGAATAATTTTTAATTCTCAGATTTTTATCTTGCTTGGAGGACAATTGAATGTTAATTTGATCATTCTGTGAGCTTAAAACTTGTTTCACCGGCACCTCGTATTCTTTAGGGTTTAGCAGCTATATTCATATAAAGGAAACAGCCCAACAATGTAGGAACATTACATGTAGATGATTATGATCTGGCTTAGATTTTTTTATCTTAAGGGTTGAGGTGACCCTGACTTGATGTCATAATTCCCTTATCCTTGGATTAATCATAATTTACGTTGTATACATCGCTACCCAGTCCAGAAAGGTAATGATCCGATACCAGTCTTTTGAAGAGTTAGTTGTAAATCACGCAGTTTTTTTAATGTCTGCTTGATGACATCAAAGTCGGTAAAAAATAAACAAATCCAATGCAAACATGAGTGCACATTATTTATTGTGCAAGAAGTGAACAACACTGTAAATCATGTTGAATAATACATTTGAAGGCTTGGATTTTTGTGACACCTATTCAATATGTGCAAGATGTTGCCAACTTGATATGGCCCAATGTCTCAGGTTTTATTGGCAAAATACCTTGTTTGATACTGATATATAGTGTTGGGGCATGAAATTAAGTGACTGACATGATGTGATTTGTTTTATAATAGTAATAATAATACATTAAATTTACTCACAAATGTCAAGGTCATTTAATCATGCGTCCCTCTCTTTATAAGTATAAAAACGTAAACTGTTAATACAAAAATGTAAGATTTAGTGCCCTTAATCCTGAGCTTTTTATAAATATTTTTTAATGACATTATTATACCCCCACTACAAAATTTGAGGGCTATACTGGATTCGCTTTGTCCCGTCGGTCGGTCCGTCCGTCTCCTTTTTGTGTTTTTGCTCTATAACTCTTTTACTAATCGAAGGATTTCCTTCAAACTTAAATGACACATTCACCTCAACTAGGGGATGTGCAGAGCCCATGTTGCCCATGTGTCAGCAAAAGGTCAAGGTCACAGTTAAAGGTCAAATTTTTAACAAACAAATATTACACATTATGTCGTGTCCGCTCTATAACTCCTTTACTAATGGAAGGATTTCCTTCAGACTTGAGTTTTCCCCAACTGAGCGATTTCCACAACACATTTTACCCTTGCTTTCGCTTTATAATGCACAATGGTGGGGGTATGAATCGCTTACAGCGATAGTTCTAGTTTGTTAATACTGGAAATAATTGGTTTGGCATTGGTATGTTTCACAGTACATGGACATTTGCATTGTGACTAGAGTGATTATGTAGTAATCAACAACAGATATTTGAATTTGGTTTATGTAATTTTATATGACACCACTTATAACTATTTATGTCAGCAAATTCTAAAGGATGATAAGACATTATGTCTATGTTTTGAATAATAATTGAAAGGGCGCTATTTTGTTATGAAATTACTTTTTCAGTTCTGATTCCATATTTCACTTTAGATTACGTACTGAATAAGATTCAATTGTTGATAAGGG
>Ga0224511_10001485_pt1 | contig 14282 bp, 12 predicted proteins | sample SF_May12_sed_USG_2_FD_169988 | JGI IMG/M metagenome (GOLD analysis project Ga0224511, IMG submission 169988) | Sediment microbial communities from San Francisco Bay, California, United States - SF_May12_sed_USGS_8_1 | ecosystem: Environmental > Aquatic > Marine > Sediment | place: USA...
GACCCGCTCGTGCATTTCTTCCAGCATATGTATTCAGAAATTTCTTTAACATGACACTATCGCATGTAGCAGCTCTCAAGACATTGTACCAGCAGTCTCTGCGCATGTCGTCATTTGCATTTAACGTATTAGGCAAATTACAGACTAGAGCAATTGAACACGTTTTTATTACAAAAACGACACTAGTTCGGGCTGTGCATTCTTTTCATGAAGCATAGTGTTGTCTGGTGAAAAGGCATGCATAAAGTTATGTTAGAACTTTTAACACAAACAGAAAACCCTTCAGTTGGTGATTAAAATCTAAAGTTTTAAGTTCATTATTCTAATGTTCTTTCAGGATTATACTTTTATATCTATACTGTATCTATATTGCCATATAAGTTATACAGTACTAATGTTTTTGTTGTAACACATGACGATACATATTTCTTTTCACGACGACGACTACAACAACAGCAACAGCAGTAGCAGCAACAAATGCTGCAACCTTACCGTCATCATTAACTAACAATAACACGCAGATGGATACTGTTAGATTCTATATAACTATATTTATTTACGAATGTTTAAACTACTCGGTAACCATTTCTTATGAACATTTTGTATGATAGCAATAATAACTGAAATTCACAAGTTTACATGAGTTATGGACTTCATTATAATGACTATCCCCAATAAGAGTAAAGTATTGTTTAAAAGTAAAACATTCACATTAAAAACAAATGTGATAACTATTTATCATTCAAATGTGACGGCTGGCAATTGCCATTTTCTGTGATTTTTAATTCAACTGCAGCAAAAACAGACCATATCTTATATATTGGAGTTTTTCCTCATTCATTATTGATATCAAAATGTGGGCGTTTTGCTGACATTTGCCTCTATTTTCCTGATTTTCTCATTGTATCCCGTACACAACATGAACATTATGACAAAGGTCACATGTACTCGCAATGTTTCGAGAGACAATACGCATGATAAAACGGTTTAAGTTTTATGAATATGAATTATAAATATAATTGATAGTGTACATTCACCGATAAAATTATCATTTTAACAAGCGATGTTGACTAAATGAACAAATAGAACCGATATGGTATAAAGATAACATATTATTATTAAGTAGTTTTATTTAACTTTTATTTGAGTTTTAAAATAGCTTTAGGTGTGAAACAAACAACATGCATTCGTCTGTTTGGCATAACATATGTATTTTAGTTGTTTTTGTGCCGTTTTGTGTTTGCGGAGGAGAACCGTTGCTATGGAAACCGTCTAATGAGACCGAGTCGCTGCTATGGAAACCGTCTAGTGAGACCGAGTCGTTGTTATGGAAACCGTCTAGCGATATTGTTTCGTTGCTATGGAGACCGTTTACTGATGATGAGACGGGAAGGCGCGCGGTTTGTTGTGTGGAGAGGGAATGGGAGGGGGACGGTTTTATTGAAGTGGGAAACATTCTCTATGATCAGGTGATTTTAGGCTTAGTGTAAATAAAGTAATTACTAATATATGCTGTAGATCTACTGATTTGCAGTTTGTATGCAACAATTGGCTAGCGTTTATTACAGATTTTATCGTGATATTTTCACTTACATAATATTATATATAATATAAGTACAATGAAAAACGAAACGGATTGACAACGCATATAGTTGTCATTTGACTTCAACACTTCTTTACAATATGACACACTTTAAAAATCTAACGCGTTTCCACTAGACACAGGGCTAGCAACAAATCTATGTATATTTATTTATGCACTTTTATCTTGTTACTAGAACAACCTCAACGCGGGTTACACTAACGGCACGGTACATATGGGATCCAGTGTTTCCAGACAAAGGTTGTACATGTACTACGACGTTTGGAATCTGAATACGGTGTTTCCTGAACAACATACGCTGGAAACAATACTCTATGACTTCCGTACAGTGAGCCTTAATTTGTTAAATAATATATGTTAAAAAGAATAATAAATAAAACAGAATTTTATGTCTCGTTAGGACCACGTTAACTATAACTTTACCAAAGTAATATGTTTTCTAACCTTTTGTTCGACTACACTTAGAGTCGTTTTCGATAGATACTTTTTATTTAATTTATATTTACTAGTAAACATATTATACGATTTTAGTGCAGTGCTAAACGTTTTGTACACATAATAGTAATTGATCCAGGATTTGACTATACGGGGGCGTGTCTTTGTCAACATGGGGGGATAGAAAACCATGGACGGTTGAAGCATAAGTTACTTTATTTGAGCATGTTTTGGCCATACTGTATATAATTGAGGAAAATTTAGCGTTTGGGGCATAACAAAATTATACGCCCACGGCCGCTTCCTGGATCCGCTAGTGCATAACATCTACACATTGATATACAAAGTAATTGACAGGTACATTATTGCCATCGGTTATGTAAATGTCAACAGGGCGTGGGCTACAACGCAGCATATGGTCGATGCAATAAGATTAACCTGCCAACGAAGATGCCTCAGCAATGTATTCCAGGTTACAATTATCGTTTTGTTTGAAAACTCTTATTACCTGTTATTACCAGTAACGTTCCATTGTTTAGTGATTCTATATATTAATAATGCCACACAATGACTTCTTATGCGATCCGCCAAAAGTATCACTATACTCAGTAATTTAACGTTTTGGTAATTTTACAGAAACAGAAACGAATAACGATACTACTAAAACTTGGATGAACGGTTGACTGTATTTTTACTGTAACCCTTTCTTTCTTCCAAAACGATGTTTCAGGTTATGCCCAGTTAGTTTCGACTGGCACAGTGGGGTCCGGCTGCACCGCAGAAACCCTCTCCACATACACCTACAGCAAGGCGGATGCTGATGACATACCATGGCAGATACGGGCATCCGTTGTCAAAGGTGAAAATGTTAAACTTGTACATCAAATGCGTCGTTTGGATGAATGTCATCGCCGACTGGGTTCTCCTTAGAACACCCGGGCAAGAATGACAACAGTGGTAACGTTAAAGGGACATCCCTCATGTCTGATCTGGTGTTTCACATACCTATGTTTTGTGAGGTAGATAGGATCAGATAGGGCATTAACACCAACTAAAGTGGTATATTGATATGTCTTCGGAATTTGTTTTAATTCTATATTTTTTGTTTTGTTCTTGTGGAATGCGTTTCATCGCTTCTGATCTGCATTTTCTACTGTAAATTATAGGATTTGGGACTATTCGTTTTAAGCGGAATGTTAATTACAATGTATGTTGCGCTTTTACTGTATTTTAAAACCTGTTAAACTATATGTTTGTATAAATTTAAGAAAGGACAGACATGGTGAGAATAATAAATAAATGATATTTATATGATTATACCAAGCATAAAAATAACAAGAAAGACATACCGAAAAATAATTTCAATGCAGACATACTCGAAATATAGTCCTCTGCTACAAATCTGTGACATTTTGTTTTGAAAATAAACACCACACTTAATTTATATATTTCTTATATTGGTGAGCATATCTATTTGTAGCCTCACGCGATGGTTACATTAAATTATGACAACATTTACTTTAAAAAAGCTAAAACGAAAACGAATCACGTGAGGTATGTTGAGGTATTCATTTTTTGTAAGTGTTGTATTAATTACGCTATACCAGTACTCTAGAATCTAGATATTGCTTAAAAAATCTAAAGACTATTTTAATACTCACAGTTACACCAACCGTGAAGACTGCAGGGATTATCTCTCAATGGACAGTTCCGCAACTGTCAATCATGATCCTTTATAACAGTACATGGCTAATTTTAATCTAATGTATTTGGATTATATTGTCAGGTAACAATCTGACCTAGAAAATACAAAAGAAAGCATAGTTGCTGATAGTGATAAACCTGATCACAAGATCAAAGAACATATACCACATTGGGAGGAGCTTGAACATTTGCGGAACTATGCATTCTGACTTTATCATAAAGAATTCTAAACATGTTATTTACTGTTCATAATATTGCTACCCATGAATCTAATGCGTATTTTTTATGTTTAAGGAAATGTCTGTAGTGTATTGATGAAAAGAAATAAAACCACATTAAATATTAAATGTTTATTGTTTTATTTTCAGAGAAAAGACGCCACAAGCGAATTTGCAATCCAGTGAGAGTGTCATATTTCGGCACGGTTATTCGTAACACCACAGCACGGTTATATACATTCACCTTTACAGATATCGGGCCAATTACCAACAAAACAATATTCCGCATTCCTGATGAGTGTAAATAGAACATCATATTCACTATGTTCCTTGTTGTTGCCAGAACCATAATATGTTCAAGTGTTAATACGTTGAAGTGTTAATATGTCAAAATGTCAAGTGTCATTTTGTTCAACAGTCAATATGTGCAAGTGTCAATTTGTTCAACAGTCAATATGTGCAAGTGTCCATTTATATGTTTAAGTGTCAAGTGTTTTATTATGCAAAAGTAGCGTGAAGATATATGAATTCAAACATAAATCATTGTAACTACAGCATTTTGTAATTATACCTTATTGCATATGGGCGATGTTAACTAAATAAATATCAGGTGTAATTCCTTTCGTGTTTGTTGCTTGTGTCATGCTTTATGTAATATATTTACGAACTTTCTTAAAGATACAAAGAACTACATGACTTGTATTATATACTTTTAATTGAAGGACATATTGTTGGCACCTACATTTGTTTAAGTGAAACAATTTTATAAATATTGGTTAATGATCGTGTTGGTTTCCAAAAACTGTGAACTGACTTTGGTAAAGAGTCGTCAGGAATAAGTCCAAACATAACCGGAGAGACGCCATCAAGGAAATATTCTGAGTTTTTTTCCTTTTTTTCTTGCTTTAGAAAATGATCATAAAACATATTTTGACCATACATTCTTTACATGTTTTGTCCGCTACGAGTGATGTATAAATTATAATTATCAATTTGGACGTTCAATAACTTATGCCGGTTATTGGATTCGAGATAGATCTGAGTCAAACTTGACAGATAAGACGGTATTAAAATTAGTTCTTTTTAAGAATAGTATATAAGAGTCACTTTAAAACATATACATATCTGAAAGGCGCAATAAATGCAACAACAATGCACAGTCTTCTAAGATATAAGGCGTCAATGAAAAGTTACCACTATATAACTCCAGTGTAAACACATTTCTTATTTACGTGTGAAAATTGCATTTGGCCACACAATACTACAATCAAAACACTGTCAAAATCAGGTTACCCTGTGTGAGATTTGTTTATCGATAGACCAGCATGCGTTGCACGTGTAAATTGGGTATTCTGTCCTCACAGATTTTACACACAATCCAATTGATAAATTTGAAGGTCATTTCTAGTTTTTAGCTCAACACAATCAGATATACAGTCTATTATCAGATACTACGGAGAGTTTTACAACGTTAGAACCGAAATGTGACGTTTAAACGACGCACAACGTCATGAAAAATCAAACTGATGAAAGGGAAAGCCCTCAGGAAGCATAGCATGCACGAGAAAACAGCAGCCTCGGTTTTATTGAAGCTGTTCATCAGTTGTAATGAATGATGCCACACCACTGACGCCCCCTAGCGCATGAGCGGTACTCCATTTTCAAATGTAAACAACATACATGTACACTCCACGATCCCTGAGGACCAGAAAAATATGAAGCCACCGGTATGATTAGAGGTGGGGCCCCAAAACGTGAAGCTGCAAGGTAGATGGGTTGTTTACACCAGACAATGACGAAACTCATTCAACGGTACAATGATACAGGCTCCGTGAAAGACAGACAGCGCCTTGGCCGCCATAGAGTGACGTCAGTACGGCAAGACCGTCAAATAGTCATAACACATCTTCGGGATCGGTTTAGGACGGCGACACAAACTGCACGAGACACCATATGGGTCTTCAACTGACGGATTAGCGCCTTAACTGTTATTCGCCGCTTACGTCAGGCTGGATTACGGACCCATACGCCATTCAGGGGCAATGTTTTAACACCAAATCGCCGTCGAAACAGGGTGGATTGGTGCAGACGTCATGTCAGATGGACGCAACGTGATTGACAGACAGTGTTATTCTTTGACGAATCCAGATTTTGTTTTTTGGTAAGTGATTCGCTGATTGTTGTGTGCGGGAGGTCCCTAAATTCGGGGGAGGGAGTATCATGGTATGGACAGCCATCTCTTGGAGGTACAGGACACCGTTGGACGTTGTAGACGGCAATCTGACGGCCCGACGTTACGTTGACGAAGTGCTAAAATCGTGTGTCCTTCTCTTCCTTCAAGCACATCCTGACGTCAACACATTCCAACAGGATAACGCGAGGCCCCACAGTGCCAACGTTACACAAACGTTTTTAAGAGAACATAACGTTAAAGTAATGCCATGGCCGTCGTTTTCCCCAGATCTTAGTCCGATAGAACATTTATTGGATGAGCTAGGACGCAGGTTATATGATGGACGTCACCAGATTAACATGATGCAACAACTTGTCCAGGCATTGAGGGAGGAATGGGTGGCTATACCACAATACCGCATTCAACGTTTGATACGCAGTATGAGGCGACGTTGCCAAGAAACACTACGCGTAAATGGTGGTCATACACGTTACTAGGTATGTGACTTTTCTTTTACACACCCATACGTTTTGATTGTCAATTCAAAACGAGGTAATCGACATTTGATATCATTTAATTCGTCAAATGTGTCCCCTAATGTTAGATAATCTAGAGAAAAAATGTTTCACATCAAAATTATATAAGTACAAAATATTAGCCAAATATTTATTGGTAACTTTTCATTGACGGCGAGTAATATATATCACAATGATACATTGCTAGGTCACATACTTCAGAGGGTTCCAAAATCGTTGGAAGTAAAATAATATCTTCATTTATCGTATTATTACAAAAAAAATCAATATAACATAAAAGCAGTCTATGACATACACTATATGTGCGTTTAAGAAATTCGATTTGCTCTGACAATAATTAGAGAAGACAATAATCTATATAACAATACATGTACAATGTATACAATATGAACTTGATACAAGATAACACACACGGGGTGGTGGGCTATTAGATAGTAAACGAAATTCACACGTACATATTCACATTGAGTTACATACAAACTATACTACCCAAACAGCACAGTAGCTATGTTATTGTCCGCTTGGTATGTTTTCTTCGTGATAAACGGTGCAACGTTTGTTGTCTGCAGTGCGGAGCCGTTGCTATGGAGACCGTCTAGTGATTTAGAGACGGGAAAGGACCCCATTTGTTGTGTGGACACAGAATGGGAAGGGAGGATGTTTATTGACTGGGCGACAGTTTTCATTGACCAGGTAGGTTGGCAGACAATTGCTACTATAATTTGTTTTTGTTTGTTTGTTTGTTTGTTTGTGTGTTTGTTTTGTTTATTTGTTTGTTTATTTGTTTGTGATCTCAAGATACAAATACTATATCAAAATGTGTATATTAATGTACACCAGTGCTGTAAAGTTCATTAAAGTCTTATTTGACCCATGCTTATAACAAATGTTCACTGTCACTTTCAGAACACAGCATTTGCTTACATAAATGGGACGGTTCATTTGGGGTACAGTATCTCCAGGAAGAAGGTTTTCATGTACATAGACGGCGTGGAACAGAGTCCACTAATTCCGCACCCAGTTCCCAGCATCAGCACAGTGCTGTACGATTTCGGAAACGTATGTGTCACTTAAATTACCAACTCCTACTTAATGTATAATTCTGCCATTTATTTATCCCAACGTTAACATCGAACATTGGGTACACATGTACTTTTCTGCATATTTCACACATTTCATACCTTTATTCATCATTAGTTTCTACTCATGTATTATACTCGTGTATTAAAAAGGTATGGTCAGACTAATACTTAGTATTTGCTATTGTAACAGGGCATTATGTACAACGTTGCCAATGGAGACTGTCAGAAAAGTGATCTACCGAAGACTATGCCGTTGCAGTGTGTCCCTGGTAAATGCGACAAATAAAGAAACATATAAGGATTATAAAGATAATTTATACGTTATTATTGAGTAGATCGTAGATGAACTTAATCAACTTTCTTCAACATAATCTGTGTTTGCCCCTTGTCTATTAATGTATTAGAGATTATCAGTGCTTCCCATATATAGATACAATTTTATCTGTAAAATAATCTTCGAATTCGGTTTCCAACATTCTTTAAACTAAATCTCTCTTCTTTTTCCCCGAGAAAGGTTCGGCTAAACCCATTTCGACCGGAACAATCGGCCCAGAACCAATCTCCACATACAAATACACGAAGGACGCCGATGACGTTCCATGGGATGTTAGGGCATCTGTTGTAATTAAAGGTACACAGGCTGTCTTTAAAATGTATTTGCACATTCTTATTATATTCATTCGGCCTTTTGTATTTATGTATTTACGTGGGATGTAAACATATGTCTTTTTCTGTTATTTATAATTTTGATTTTCGAAGTTGGGAGTTTGGCACATGCGCTAGGGGCTTCGATGGTTGGTCTCTTTAATTTCCATCGATGTGCACATTAAAAGAACGTGGCTGCTATTTATCTCATTCAAGCTATGCTTCCTGAGGAACTTTCTTCTCTCTCAGAATAGTTTATGCAAACATTGCAGAGGAAGCAGTTGGCCAAAAGGTCTGCAGCCCAGTTCTGGTATCGTATTTCACTCCGTCTGCCAACCCGGACAGTGGCTCTTTGTACACACTGACCTTCACAGATACTGGACCGATAACCAATACCACCATATTTGATGTGCCACAACAGTGCAAATAATAGCAACAACAGCATCAACAACGAATCACTGTTTTATACAGTTGTATATGAATTGATTTTAATAAAATATTAAAAATGATGGGTTTATACTATAAAAGGACGTGTAACGTCGTGTGACGTACCAAAAGAATTTTTTTGTAAACAATTTCTTGTTGACAACGCTTCTGGGGCATTAAAACCTATCTAGTTATACAATAATATCACTCATCAGTTGGCAATAGGTTTAAAATGTGCAATTAGTCTAAAATTATTGGTAAACGTTGCAACGCTTGTCCGAGACCAACATATAAATTACAAATTGAAACGACTTGCCAATCCGATAGAGGTCATATTAAGGTACCGAAAGTTTTGAATCCACCAAAACGTTGGTATCAAGAAAATTAAACGACCAGTCTGCACGAAACCCCTTTAATGTATATGTATCTTCTTTAGACACATCTCATGCTTTTTATTGTTTTCCGGAGAATAATACACAAACAAAAGTCCAGGTAACATAATAATCATAGTTAAGTGACGTATCATAAGAAATTAATTACATAAATAATTGATATCTAAAGCTTATGCAATAATGTGATAACATTTCTTTTAGGATGTCAAGTGTATTGTTTCCTACTAAATATTTGTCCGCTGATATGTTCGTGTAACTGGATAACAATGAGGACGAAGTCAGTGGAGGGTCAACTGTAATTTTCGACCAGACGATACTTGACCCTAATCGCTTTAAATCTGGATGCAATGATAATATATTCAAACTGCAAGATGTCGAACAATTGAGCAAATTTTTTATCTAGTGGTAATCTGATAACGTGTAAGTATTCAACATTATTCTTATTCTTATTAAGGTTGTACAAAATTTTATTAGATATTAGAAACAGTCAAAAATAGTATTTGTTATAAATAATTATATAAGGTTTACTTAATCTATAATTTGCTTTTTGACTTTAACATTAGCTTGTGAAACAATTAATATGCACGCGTCTATATGGAATAGAATTTGCATTTTACTACTTTTATCGCCGTTATTGGCCTGCGGAGGAGATTCGTTGCTATGGAGACCCTATAGTGATACTGGGATAGAAGATGACGACATCTGTTGTGTGGAAGAAGAATGGGAGGGGGACGTTTTCGTCGACTGGGGACAAGTTTTCTATGATCAGGTGCACTTGTACGCATTTTCTAAGTAACCATATGAAATAAGTAGATCAAGATTGTGTTTCTATGGTGAACGGATTTTACTAGGCTGATGTTAAGTCCAGATGTATTACAACACGAGTGTAGTGTTTGCGTCATTTCGGATTTTCTAATGTCTACTGTTTAATAAAAATGATCGTCAAGGTTACTTATCTGGCGACAAAATGATTAACAAATCTGTTATATGTTCTGATTTAATGTTATTCCAATCTTCTACGTTTAATAGCAGTAATTATCGATTCTCGAATCACCTACAATTGTATCTCTTTCAAATCCACCAGAACAACTTCTTTGCCTACGTCAACGGCTCGTTACACATGGGATACAGCGTTTCTAGACAGAAGCTGTACTTTTACTTCGTTGGATTAGAGCAAACTCCGCTGCAACCAGAACCACAACATACCATACAAACAATATTGCATGACTTTCAAAATGTAAGTTTTTTCTTCAAATTTCTGAACCTAGACACATTTGTCACCTTTCTTAATATTAAGCCTCGTCAGTATGACTCTATTTTGTTGATAGTACACAACTTACTGTTAAAGCAAAATGTAAATGTTGGTCACAAGTTTTACACGTGTAAGATGCTATACTGTATAAAATGTATCAGTTGGGACTTTAAGTGAACAGTTCCCCTACTCTCAATCATGATCAATTAAAACAGTACATGGTCAATTTTAATCCAATGGATTAGGTTATGATTGTCAGTGGTAAACCCAAAATAAATCACTACAAAAGTACTGTTTGTAATGAAACTTATCCCATGAACAAAAGAATAGTACAGAAAGAGGAAGAGTTTTAAACATTGTGGAAATATGCATTTGGAATGAACGGTCGATTATTGCCAGCTTTCAACTTATTACAGGGCGTCTTGTACCAAGTATCAGACGGCGATTGTGAAAAGACGGACTTGCCAAAGACGATGCCACAACAATGTGTTCCCGGTATTGTAGAACGTCTTAGACAGTAACTAAATCACGTGTAATTACTAATTGATAAAACAATAAACGCAGGTTGTACAAAAATAATATATATAAGTTGTATATATATAAACGTTTCGAATGTTTAATCACAAACAAACGTTAACATTTTCCCGATATTTTTACTCTTCTGTAAATGGTCCATGTTTACAGTGTTGAAAAAAATGAATCAGTCTTCCTTTCAACCATTTTAACAGGTTCTGCCAAAGTAACGTCGACCGGCACATTTGGCATCGGTTCCACTAACGAATCCGTCACCACATACAAATACAGTAAAGATAATATTTATGGAACATGGGACATACGGGCATCAGTTGTAGTTGAAGGTGCCAGTGGCTTTTTACGTTATGTTATTTGTTATATATTATTTACATTATTAATTTGTTTATTCCTATTTACGCATGTAGACATGTAAGGTAAATATCATGAATTATGTCCGGAAAAGTATATTTATAGTATATGTGTTATTATGATTGGTAATGACATAATAGTTGTATTACGATTCACATTTCAGAAACAGATAACGCCAAAAGTGTTTGCCACCCATTGATGGTGACCTATTTCTCCGGGGTAGAGGTTAACCCACAAGCTCTGATAACGTTCACCTTCACCGAGATAGGACCGATCACAAACACAACACTATTTGACGTTCCACCCCAGTGTAAATAAGAATGTAATGGTTCGTTCTTAAGACCATATTTGTTTGTTCAAATAAGAGCACAGTGTTTAGTTTGCATACTTGTGCGAATTTTCAGTAATGTTAGACATTTAAGTGTTTATTCAAGGCAAAGACAACACCAGTAGACTACGAACTTTTATCATGTTATATGTATTTGTTCATGAAATATTTCGAAAATCTTTGCGTGGGGGTGGGGTGGTGTTCAGACAGATACCTCAGAAATATGTCATGAGATATTGCTAAAATCTGTGTGTGGGGGGTGGAGTGGTGTTCAAACAGATACCTCAAAAATATGTCATTTTATAAACAGCATTACTTGAATATTTGTATAAACATACCTTTACAATGTTATGTATACTTGTATAACATAAATCAATACTTGTTAATATAGGCATTTGTGTGTTTTGTTCAAAGGTATTTTTTTCGGTTAAAATTTCTTTTCATCAACGTGTAAATTATTATATTTTACACTTTTGTTTTTAGTTTCCTCTGTATGATTTATGTTTTTAAATCATATCCTTGTTATTTTTATCCAGCAAATATGAGCAAACATAATCGAAGTATAAAACTCTCGGAATAACATTTGAATATAGATAATGTGATTAATAACTCAATATATGAAAATACTATGACGGTATTCAATTTACAAAATAATAAATATGTTTTTTTCCTAAATAAGTTGTACAAAAACACATTGCTAGACTACAGACCAGTGTAACCGAAAAACTTACTCTGGTGACAAAGGTAGTTCTTCAGACAAGAACTTGTATAAACCCAATTAACATTAAATCTTGATGAAAATATACTATTATCAAACTACAAATTTAGAACAAAGGAACGAAGTATTATCAAGTTCAAGCGATATGGTAATTGATAACATGTAAGTAATCAAGCCTTGATAATGCCTTTATGTCAAGGCTATACGACGTTGTATTAAACACCAAAAATAGTAACTAATAAAATTAATGGTTGCTTTAAATACTTAAATCAGATCAACGCAAACGTTTGTTTATTTGACGTTTTTAATAAACACCAGGTTGTGAAGCAATTAATATGCACGCTCCAAGTTTGTTAAGAATATTCGTTTTACACGCTGTATTGCCGTTATTTGTTTGCGGAAAAGTACCGTTGCTATGGAGACCGTCTAGTGATGCTGGAACTAAGGTGGACGCGATTTGTTGTGTGGAACAAGAATGGGAGGGACACGCTTTCATCGACTGGGGATATTTGTTCCGCGACCAGGTTTATTAAAGTATCTTAAACAAACGTATGCAATAAGTAAATAAACATTGTGTTTTGTTTTAATACAGGTTTTACTGAGCTGAGTGTTAGTTTCTTCCACAACCTTTTGTTATGGCATATCAGACATATTGTATGGCACATAATGATGCAATGGTCTGGCGTGTCAAGGTTTATTATCTGTCAACAAGATATTCATATATATGTTGTGTATTATGACTTCATTTTATATTATATGCTATATACTACAATTGGTAGTTTCTGTTATTCTGTTATTACCCATCTCCTCGCTTCCAGAGCACCTTCTTTGCCTACATTAACGTCACGGCCCATATGGGATACAGTGTTTCCAGACAGAAGGTGTACATGTACTTCGACGGATTAGAGCAATCTCCGCTGCTTCCTCATCCACAGCATACCAACCTTACAATACTGTATGACTTTCAAAATGTGAGTTTAGATCCATCAGACTTAGCACTTATTAGAAACAATTTTCATACATTTACCATATTTAATTAGCCGTTTATTTCTAATCAGAATCAACTGCTAAACTACATTTCTGTCATTGGCAATAGACCTTGAAGAGATTCTCAAAGACAAGTTGTTGCAAATAAGTCACACTGGGTCAAGTTTAAGAGCCCCAAGACAAATGGCCCATGCAGAACGTAACGAGCATTTAACATGAACGTTTTTTAATGTTTTCTATACAAATGATAACTCCAAATAAAAATAGTTCATATAAGCATTTTGGGTACTTTTATAGGGTATACAATATTGCAATGCATTTGTCACTTAAATTTAACATTAATGGTGTTAACGGGAATGCTGTATGAACGTGCTTTTTTGTTATATATCAAGTAAATACTGTATTGCATTAACCTCCGATTATTGCCAAGGCTTTAATCTGATCACAGGGCTTCATGTACCAATTATCAGACGGCGATTGTGACAAGACAGACTTGCCAAAGAATATGCCACTGCAATGTGTTCCAGGTACTGTAACAAATCTGAAAATGTAACACGTATGGTCATGTTTTTAAATGTACGCACCATGTTATTTAGTTCGTCTATTTGATAAAGCAAATATAAAGTAATGAACTAAAAAGCATCAGTTGTATAAATGTATTAAAGGGACTGTCCTCCAGATGCTCAAATTGTAAAAAATGAAAAAATATTAAAATTAACAGTTAAAAACGGTCTTGTTTTGTTCAGTGGACTAATCCATTATTACTGACCCATTAATTTTAGTGAGAAAGTTGACAGAATCGTTGGTAAAACATCTTTTTTCTTTGCATAATCTACTGCGTTACTAACGCAGTAGCCGTTAAAAATAGAAAGGATAATTTATTCAAGAAAGTCACGTGTTT
>Ga0224511_10001486_pt1 | contig 14282 bp, 7 predicted proteins | sample SF_May12_sed_USG_2_FD_169988 | JGI IMG/M metagenome (GOLD analysis project Ga0224511, IMG submission 169988) | Sediment microbial communities from San Francisco Bay, California, United States - SF_May12_sed_USGS_8_1 | ecosystem: Environmental > Aquatic > Marine > Sediment | place: USA...
AACATTATAATAACAATTATGACGTTGCTTACAGTCATCCTCACCATAGGAATGGCATCTTCTGCCGCTTTCAAATGCTGTTTAGGGTGAAATGTGATTAAATTTCGAATGTCGGGGAAGGGACAAGGTTATAAATGGCATTCAATGTTGCTCCGAAACAGTGCCTGACCCATTATGTTCAGCTGATGACCTGCGTATGGATGGCTACCACTGTATGCATTGCCATCGATGTAGTATATATCTTCCCTACATTAATTTATTTCAGTAATAATTATTTGTGATCCCAATAATCAAATACACAAGCTTCGAACTAGCCTACTAGTTTACAATAGAGGCACTGACTTGGAAGCACTCATAACACTTAACGGTAATTAAATAGAATTGATTCAATTGAGAGTCTTGATTTTTGAATTACACTGCGATGTATGGGCAGTTAGCTATAGCTCTAAATTAGCAAAGAAAATGAACCAGTTGGTAATAGAATTAATAAAGACTGTTGTGGCCATTCATTTTATCACGATTGCTCAGTGATCATAACGACTTCACGGCAGGTTGACGGACGTTGTGAACTGTGCACGACTAAATTTTCTGTAATTTATACACCGAATGCTCAGTTCGAAGGACATTAAAGAATAGAAATTCATTGTTCACTTAATTAACTTGACTCCCCCACCCGGTGCAGGATGCAGGATCATGGAACTTTCTCCCTTTGTGACTTTGTCGGGAGTCAGAAGCGCAAGTCGTGTATTTGTGCCATGCAGTTACTAAGCAATGCTGCTCCTTAAACTAAGTCGTTTCGTATTTATTCTCTATTTAGATGAATCCATAGATGCAGAGCTTTGATATCCATTGGATCGATATGTCAAGCTCTAGCTGGGCCAGCCTACTTTATTATGGTCAATGGATAGCAAAGACAGATAGCAAATTATGCTGAATAGAAAGGGCTATGTATAGTCAGTGAATGATTTGATATGATGTAAAGGCCAACAGTGACAGGCATGCGCAATGTATATAAAATAACACAGAAAGTTTGTTTTGCAGGAAAGGTCAGTCAGTTAGGTCATCTTACTAAAATATGTCTAGCTAGGCGATCTGGCTTTTCGGTATGTGGTGGGGCGAGAGAACCTCTCCTAGTTCTCTTCGCCCTTCCACCCGCTACAAGCCGAAGAGCCAGTTCGCCTGGATAGATAATTTTCAGATATTTAACCAAAGTTGTTTTCTCTTCAATCAGGAGGATTGAACCCGGAGATATAACCTCACTTGAAGGTATTGTGTGCTTTTTAGATAAACATCTATAGCATTGTGTTTATGATTTTATTAGTTCACTAGGTAGTTGAATGTTGTACAAAAGTTGAAAGTACAAAAATGGTTTATGATGCGTCATTTTGCACAATTTCAAGTTAGATAGTCATATCAAACTTCCATAACTGCAGTGAATGGTCATAGAAAGAGCATGATGCCACTAGTTGCTGTATGGAGTTAGCATGGCTCCAATCGCTGCCATATGCCAGAGATGTATGTTTATCATATGCTGTGATGACTGGTAAACTATCTACAAGTGAGGACACTGAGTTGGTATAAAAGGTGAAAGTTGCTCCCTTGGGCAAATAGCCATGTGGGGGAAGTGGCTGTTAGACAACTTAACCCGCAACGGTGCCACTCTTCTTCCTCACTAGCTTCAACTTCCCCAGGTCCAAGAGCCGGTTACCAATTCCAATCTGGTTGAACAGGAAGAGTTGTTTTTTTACAAAATCACGCTCACCAGCTGTCTTGAACCTGGAACCTTCAGCGCGAGTAGTGAGCAGCCAGAGCACTTCTCAATTGGCATATATAAGTCGAGACCAAATTGAATTGTACATATTTCTCAATAATACTCTGGGAAGTCTATCGGCTGAAGTTTGAATGATCCGCTTCCGAGGTTATTCATTATAATTTAATTTTTTCATCTTTTGCCCAAGAAAATTATTATCCTAATCGGTATAAACTATCCGAGAAGATCAAAAGAGCGGCAAGATCAAGATGCAAGAGTGTTCAGGTTTCGTAGCTCTTAAATCTAAAGCATACCTAAAAGGTATGCATTTTGGGAGGAACAATCATTCACTATACATGTTGAGGAAACATTACGTGTTAAGTGGCACAGCTCAGTGATGAAGGAGATTAGTCTCAGGAGAAACGGATAAAAACTGACCTAGTTGGGTTTCTCTCCAGTCCAAGACGTGGAAGCCATTGTGCATGCCAGCAGCGAGAAGAAGGCTGGAGTCAGTCGGATGCCATTTCAGCCTCCACACTCCCCCACCTATCTGTGTATCTGAGAGCGGACTCTTCATATTCCTGGCATCCCAGACTAACACGTGCTCATCATAACTATAACATCCAAAAACAGGATATACTTTGGTCTTAGAACGGTTATGAATACCACTGAAAAATACGCCTGCTATGACAAACTTCTCTTCACATTGCAGATCCGCAAAAACATCTGTCGCAGACTGATTAGAGTAAATAGTTCTACAAATCATGGTGTAAATGGAAAAAATCAGTGGAGGGGAATCTGGTGAGGTAAGATTCCTTTACTTAGTACCCATCAAGACTCATTTAAGAAACAGATACGAATGGAAAGTGTAAGAATGATACAGCACACTAGATTAATTTTGATATAAAGTAACACGCTGCACTTGGCATTTGAAGTCTCACACCGGATACCTTCTTGTTCATATGGCCTCCTCATTGCTAATGATGAAATCTGCTGGATTAGGTACTGGTTTTTTTGCCAGTTATAGTTTAGCACGGAGCATCGCGTGCAGGTCAGTATCATCGCTCCAGGTTTGGGGTCAGTCAACTTAACTTAGTTTACACATCATCCACAGAACTAGTCACTACTTAACATGGGGCACCACGAGCGGATCAGTATCAACGCTCCACCGGTGAGGATTGTTTTTGTTTTGAGCTAGGGTAAATTTGCGGGGCTAATACTGACAACAGGAGCCTACCATGACCGGCACTCAAATACAGGTTATCACGCTTGTTCGTCCTGCACTCTACCACTGAGCTATATTATACACTCAATGATGCACAATGTATAACTCATGTAACCTCCTCTGTGTCTAGTGAAGTCTAACCTTCCGCTTGCCATGATATGCTCTCTGTGACGATTAGTGTGCAGACTACAAACTCCCATAGAATGTCGTTTTGATACGGCTGCTGGTCGTTCAATGCAGCGAGTGTCCCACACCTTTAGCTTACAGTCATCTCCCCCTGTAGAAGTGGTAAAGATTGTAAAGATCTTTGGTAGCGGTAGGCCACATGCGTATCAAGTATTAATGTAACCTCTGTCCGATTTCCTTTAATATTGAGATTAAACAGGTAGATAATATTGCCATGGCACATTGGGAAAATAATTGGAATGTATATATACGATCTATCAACTCTGTTTTAACCAGGATTCGATAATTACAACTAGTTTACGCAATTTATAACTCTGTAAAGACTTATGGTCGCATTTGAGTCATCCATGTAAACATAAAATTTACAAATCAAATCGGTGTCAAATGTCAACCCTTACATAGTTACACAGCCTTGTCATTATTAAGGTGCAAAACCAGTTGCGATGTTGCACTGGAAATCACTAAAAGTTAGGGTCTAGAACAACCAATGGCATGATTCCACTACTAATCTAGAGCATAAATATAACCCTAGACTGCCAGACAGTTTTTAATTCAAATTCAATGCCTGTAAGTGTAAGCCTAAATGTTACAAAGGCATGTGATGCCGCTGTTTTCGTGTTCCTAGTTCATTTCACATTACTAAATAACATAAAAACTAGAAAAAATGGTTTTGGTTCAAAATCAGGTTCTGGAAGAAAAACTTATTACTGCCAACCTGTCCATACAGCATTGACGTCCCAGAAGTTGAATGCCGATATCCATGCCTCGAATTCATGAGCATTCCAACTCTGTGTGACAAATTCTCCTTCAACGATAGAGATTCTACCAGGAGAACTGCTAACACACATCTTGTGGCTGTAACATGCACAGGCAATTTTTTGTGTGATTACAAGTGGTTTCAGTTGATTTGCGCAGAGAATTTAGACCCACCAGTTGTTTGACGCCGGGTTAAAATATAGGAGGGTTCTCCAGAGTTCACTAAGGGACCTTTGAGACAGGGTGTGATCTCCAAAAAGTGAAAATTAATTGTTTTGAAAGTTCGAGGAGATGTTTCCCGAGAAAAAAACTTTCTGGAACTCACCAATGGGCCTTCCAGCACCACTGTCCAAAGCAACAAGAATCGCATTCATTAACCACTGAACATGTAAGCGCCCAGCACCTTATCGGTCATGCGTTACAATAATTTAAACAAATTCCAACATATGTGCATTGTGTCATTCGGGAAAGGATTGCTGACTTACAACGAGGAGTTACTTTGTGACCAGTCCAATGACAAAGCTAGTCCATCGATCTCCATCTGGATCTCACCCTTACAATGAAGGCTGTATGTGTTGTCATCTCTTTGAAGGCCGAATGTCTTCACAAAACCAGAAGCAAATGCCACAGCCAGTATTGGAACCTCCTGATCAGGACTACAATATAATTTTTTTGTACAGCCAAGCTAGTTTATATTTTTTCTTTGTATGACGTCTGCACCTTTATGATGCAGACTGCGGGGTTGGATAATTGTTTTTCACCAGTTATAGCTTAGCATGGAGCACTACGAGTTGGCAGGTACCAATGCTCCACCCCACGCACTACGCAGGAGTCCTCCATGAACAGGATACGAACCCAAGCTTTCACGGTTGCAAGCCCAGCACCCTACCATTGAGCTATCCCGCATCTTACCTATCTTACATGAAATTATATAGTAAATTCTGAAATCTAATCCAAGTAGTGAATGGTGAAACTTTAGGCTTTTACTGCTGATTTGAATGATAAAACTATTAACATGCGCTCGGGGTTTTCACAGCTATTAGGAAAGCTGAGCACACTTTTTGACTTACCTATGTGACCACTTCTGGTCTAGCACGGCTGCTGTGTCGATAGCTTGATGTAAGGTAAGTTTATTTTCCACCACTTGGAACAGATATATTCTACCTTTGCGTTCAGTCTCGGGACTCGTTGACACATTCTCCTATTAATAATAATACCGATAGTAACTATCTACACTGTGCTGTCTGGTTTCATTGGTTCACACATGACTGAGATACCAGGTTTTTATATCAACTGGGCAGATTAAAAAGAAAAGGCAAAAAATTGTGCTGCAAGTGATCATCTTTATTTTACATGAATTGCATCACCGAGCCAATAGCTTGTTCTCACGATGGTACATGGTTCTGTCATACAGTTAGTACTCTATGGGAGTGCCTCCTTGGTCTAACGCCGCAGTCCGAAGCCAACATGGGAGAAAGCACAAAGCGACGCACAAACTGGGATCAAACCCGGGTGACCTCACCAGGTCAAAAGCCGAATGCGCTTCTCACTAAGACATCGCTTCAACTGTATACAGTATGGGAACTAAGAACCGGGGAAGAGAGCAAAGAACAGCTTCTCATTGGCCAGGATTATTGGTACCCAGTGTGTAGTTGTTTTAGCTTACCTCCTGTTCTTGCTTCTCATTGTCAGTCTGTACTAACTGATATGTTCCGCACACAAAAAATTCAGTAAATCCTTCAGCTGGACACCACTCAACTGAGTCTGCACTATATACTGTGTCATATGTATCCAAGGTGATCACCCTATCACCCATGCTAAAAAGGAGACTGGTGGTGCCAAATCAGTGACACACAGAAGCTGGCCAAATATAAAGGTAAAAACCACAGCTTAAAATTATGCGGTTACCGATTTCCACACTTTTAACCATGATCATGCTTAGTAACAATACCATTTTATTCATAATTTTGTAGACAAGTAGTATAATAAAGAGATATGGATTTTGTAGCCAATATATACACACAAGCTACTTAGATTATATTATGAGAGAACTAAAATGTTCAAACATGTCAGTAGAAGAATGTAAAACAATATAAACCTACAGTCACAATTCATGTATATTTAAAGAACGGCCATGAGACACATACCATATAGGCATGTGTGTACAAACTTTGGTACCGTATTACTCTCCTCATAAAGACTTATGTGGTCAATTATTTGATCGGTTGATTTTGTCACATTCGCTGATACACTCTCGAGCCAACAGTCTTGCATGTACAATCCCTCGCTTTAACCTCTCCGCAGCTAGTTTATTATTCACATATGTTGGACGAATATCGCGGCCAAGCTCCTCAATCACAGTTAGTAATGCGCCGTACTTTGTTTGATCCGCCACCGCATTGGCTTGTGAGCCGCTGGGTATGGCTGTGGAAGGTTGAGGAGTAGACGGTTTGCTCGGATGCGCGGTCACTGTTGCAGGAGATTTGCTACTAGACGGGCGACCCAGAGCTGGAGAGCTGGCACTGCCGGATGGAGAGTAACTGTAGTCGAGAACTTGAATATCATCCGACATACTGAAACCAAACGGGATTTTCAAAAATTTATCATTTGTATGGGGACGTTACATATCAAGTAAACCCAATTGCTCTTCTATCCAGACAGTGCCAACAATCAGCAAACATAGAGAATGGCTGTGTATTTGAATTCTATCGCTATTCATTCTATTCAGGGAAGATGTGTTCAGCTTCCAAAACCAATATTTCCATCCTATGTAACAGGCGGTCATAAAAATCACAATGATCATGACACCACTTGTGAACAGTAATCAAAACGACGGTCTGATAATACATCTATTTTTTTCCACTTTGATAGCTTGATCTTACTCAGTCAGTCAGTCGGCCGGCCAGCCAGTCACGGAGTCGGTCACTCACATTCATTCACAGTTACTCGGTCAGTCGGTCACTCTGTGGATTAGAAAGTTAGTTTGTCAGTTCAGTTACTGATCACTCAGTAATTAAATACTAATAACTAACTTATTAGTAGTAGTAGTAAGTTACTAGTTAGGTAGGCTAGCAAGTTACAGTAGTTACGTTTTGTCATATGTTACTAGTAGTTAGTTAGTTAGTCTTACTCTTCCTCTTCTTCTTACTCTTACTTCTTAGTTAGTGACTAAGTGTAAGTCAGTGAGTAACTCACCGAGTTAGTAACTGACCGAGGCCGCAAGGGAGCTACTTAGACTTAGAGTTAGACTTAGACTCTAACTTGGACGGTAAACTTATTAACTAATAAATAATATTAATAACTAACCTAAGTATGGAAAGACTTCATCGAGTAGATTATAGGACTGAAGTTCCAAAAAAAATTACGTGCCCTCACATTCTTAATGGGTCTCTTACCTTATTTTCCTAAGGTCTACGCCCGTTGATGGATATGTAGTGTATAACTGTATTGTTTATTAAACTCGGTTAGAAAATGTTGGATTCAGAACAATGAGTGAATGACGAGGCGCTAGAGCCCCAAATAGATTGTAATCAGAGAGCCTGTAATGATAACGCGTCCAGAGTTCATATTGAAGCGGGAAGAGAAATCGAAACTCTCAGGTGACGTTTTTACACCCCTTCTGAACTCCGACTGCGAATACCGTGTTATTGCGGTATAATTGGACAAAATCACTTCCGGCCACCTAATATTGGTAACTCAGTTGTCTATGTATATCAGGTAATCACGTGATTTCGATAGCGCGACTAGCAAAGTATTGAATTCAATAATTTCATCGTAGACTTATTTTTTTTGTATTCTGTCCGCTGCAACCGCTTGTGTGAGTAACGAGCCGACCAACAGCTAACCACGATGGCTAGCTCTATATATTTAGAGACGATATGGTGTGATTTTGTGTCTTAAACCTGTTCGGTGTAGGATTACCTTTGGCGTTTTACTCTTTTTTTACTTTTACTTTTAGTAAAACTAAAAGTTTCGACTGTTTAGTGTACTGAATTAGTGTTTAACAAGCTTAAACTTTACGTTTAGTTTAGACTTTAGTTTTACTAGCTAGTAGCTTAATTAGAGTAACCTAGAGTTAGACTTAGCTGTTAGAGTTACTTAGAAGTTGGCGATAGCCAGGCTTTAGACTAAGTTTAGATTAGACTTAGAGTTTAGGATAGCGGCGTAGTCACTAACTAAGTCACTAGTCAGCAGTGCATGGAGTTGGACTAATCTATTTCTAGAGTAGATCCAATAGACGGTAGAGAATTAGTACTGCATCTAGTGATCTACTACTCAACCGCTATTACCAACCTGTTAGTAACTTAGTAGTTAGTAGACCAGTGACTAGTCTGTAAAGACCAGTCACTCACTTAGTCATGAGTGATGGGTTCCAATTCTAACTCATGTTTTGGCTTTGAAGTTTTTGATTTTTTTCTCTTCTGAAATGCCTGCCAGCATGAGTGTCACTGTCACTGCCAGTCAAACTCAACCTAAACTCGAAACAAAATGAAATGAAAGTCGAACTGATCAAAATTGAACTCAGAAAATGAACCATTTGCTGAGTTCAACTTTGACTATTTGATTTTGATCTTTTGATGGTATTCTAATTCATCATTTAATGATGAATTAAATACCATCATGATCTAAGTCAATCATCGAATGCCGGGTTACTTGGTGCATGCAAATCTATTATTAGTATTATTACCTAAGATAACAGTAAATTATTAAGTTGTTGTTCAGGTTGATAAAGTGGAACAGCGGTACCACTAATGCTGTTGAGTGTTGTTAGTACTATTAGTAGGGAATGACATTCATGTAGTGCTTCTACTCGTCTGAATTCTAGACTCTGATGGCATTGAAAACTTGTATTGATGCTGTGAGTGTGATCACTTTTTAGGCCAGCAGAACTTTGTGTTTGATAACATACGGTCAAATGTTCATGATTGGTCTCGGAGAACAATACAGGCAGTCTTTGAGCGAAACAATTTTCATAGAATGGCAGTGAAGTGTCGACAAAGTTTGTTTTTATCGAATATTTCGCTACCGATACTTCTTTTTTGCGTATAACCGTTACAAATACCTGATACTCGCAGATAAACGAATCAATCCGTTCCTGATCGTCGATACACAATACACCCAAAGATTATACCAAGATAGGAAAAGAAGCTTGTCTAAGAATGTAAACTGGCCCGGTTAATTGCCCTGGTTTACCCACCGCAACATCCGATGGCGATTAGTGCGCGCGTGCTGGGTCTGGTAGGGGCCCAGAGCTCAACAGCACTAGAGCCCTCACCTTGACATTGCAACTTGACAGTGGTTGATTTTATTGTTCATACATGTATGCCGCACAAGCTCTTTGCATGTGAAAGCAAACCTTTTATCTATAAGCATTATGTTCCGGTTTCTATCAGTCGGCACAAAGGCGTTGACATTATGTGCCATCTAGCTGTCGATTGAATCGTGTAACGGAATGGAGTATCTTAGACCCCTATAAATAGAGCCGCTACCAAGACCCAACGGAATTTGGCGGTATCATTTGGAAAAGGGGCTTCGAGTCCTATCTTGGTATAATCTTTGATACACCTACAGGGGATGTGGTACAAAAACGTCAGACTTACCATGTAAAAAATAAACAAAAATGTCATTGAGTGAATCTTATTCCAATTATTCGAGAGTTCTATTCTTTAAATTCAGTGTAAAAAGAATTGTAGTTTTTGCAACCAATCACACTAATTAGGATGCACAAAGTTAATAGTTTTTACACGACTCAAGGTCTAGGTCATCTTGTTGACTTAACTTGCTAAAGCCAGGGGGGGGGGTGTGAATCAAAGTTCATAACCAATACTATTACTATACTTACTAAGTTGTTAGCTAGTGCTAGAGCTGTTTTAGCCGGATACTAACAAACTTTATAGCCATTGGATGCAGTTGAGCGAGTTATTGAGAGAATGAGAGCATCGAATGCATTCTGATTGTAACTGATACTGATTTCGATAGTGGCTCTTACTGAGGTAATCGTAACCATCTCTGTTCCACAAAATGGAATGAGTAACGGTGATGAATACCGAATTGTATTCAGTATTTCCAACCCTGACTGTCGAGCAGTCAAACTTTCCATCTGTTGCAGGTTGAAATGAGTGGTGAGACGACTCCTCCAAAGCAACGTCCCGCGAGTGGGGAGATCAGCCCCGGGGCCTTCCGTATCCCATCGCCTTACTTTCACAGACGGCAGCGGACTGTCTCGCTGTAAGTAGGTTAGACTCTAGCTAGAGGGAACTGCTGAGCCGGTCCTGCTCAGTGAGCCGGTCACCGATTCGGTGAGAGCAGTGCTCACTTTGGAACAATACTATTAGTGATTCAGGGACAAACTGGTACAAATGTATGAATATGTTTGGTATATTAGTTCGAAACATCAATGATTGCTCACCAACTGCAACAAATTGTAAAAGAGAAAACGTTCCAAGTATCATCGCTCGGAATTAAGAAGAAATGTTACGAACGGACGAACGGTAACTCGTCTGCATTTGTACGCCGATGACATATTTTTGTGACCGTTTTCTGTTTACGACCACGTTAATCCAACTCCACAATCTCTCTAGTGTGTTATGGGTGCTTCAGACAGCTGAATCTGAACGTGCTGCTGATCTGTGCCGACTCCATTAAAACACCATTTCTAGTGTGAGCCAGGGTGAATAGCACGGCACCCTGCCCATGCTATCCGCCCCGCGATTACCGCCTTTGATCGCAGCGCGTCATGCTGAAACCCTTTGAAGTTGAACACAGCGTGCTGGAAGGAGCATGGCCAGATCCGGCCGTTTGACGCAAGCATTATACTTGTTATGAAGATGGCTGAAACTAGTCAAAGTTTTCCTGGACCAGCATGCCAGCCACACATCTATACTCAAATTTCTCGGTTTGATGTCACAGCAGTTGATCACGCTGCTTGATTTTCTTGTAGGTGTGAGGCTGTAGCCCAGCAACCATCAGTACATGGAGTGATTAAGTCTTTCTGCCGACAGAAAGGCCACGGATTCATCACCCCAGTGGATGGTGGGGAGGATCTCTTTGTACATATATCCGAGTGAGTGACAACCCTGGCCCCTAGTAGCCTAAAAGCAGCTCAACCAAAGACACATGCGAGCAGTACGAGGGTTACATTATATTGATGATAGATTACTATCCGTGATTATGTTGTATTACCGGGCTCTGCTAATAGTTTTATATTGATTTCATATAAAAACTCACTGGTACAAAAAAGTATACAGGTCAACATTTGCTATTTGTGTAGCTCGACTGAATTTGACGCGGACTCTGGTAATCCCATGAGTACTGGTGCCCAAGACTGTTGGCAGTTCTACATGACTACTAGCCAAAACTAGTTTAGCGGTGTTCAAAGGTCAAGCACCCCAAGTAGATTTAACACATGTTTGTGCAGATAGTATTGTGATGTTATTTGAGAGGTGAAATTTCAAGCTCCGGGAATCCATACCCCCAGTTCTAGTCGTCTGCTCATTTGAATGGTGACCGTGTGAATGAAATGTGAGACGCTCCAAATACACTAGACAAACCATTAGTGCCACACGAGGAGATTGCGGGAAAACTAGTCGGAACAGTTGGGGTTCAGTCAAGACCTAGATTTAAAGGGAATATCTCTTTATATTTGTTTTTCAGTATTGAGGATCAATATGTCCCAGTGGAAGGCGACGAGGTGACTTTCAAGAAAACCTTAGTGCCACCCAAGAACGAGAAATATCAAGCCATGCATGTGAAGATCGTCCATCTGAAGGAGGGCACTGTACACCAGAGATGGGACAGTCCTCCCCTTCATTAGAGCTAACTGTGGGTAGATTCAACTCCACAGGCTTAACATAACAAGGGCCAAATACGAGGCTGACAGACAGCACATTTACCACCAGTCACCAGACTGTACTCACACTATCTACATGTAGATTTATGGGCTCTATTTACGCAATGTGTGGTCCAGTTGACTTCTTATTCTATCGGTATAACTCAACTGTTCTATTGAATTATTGGCGATCACTGCTCCTTTGCTAATCATTGCTCATTCAATTCATTATCTGTAGGCAAGCATTGTTTGAAAAATCATTTGAAAATATAAATACATCGTAGATTTAAGACTTCTAGCAGAAATAAGGTAGCTGCCTATGAGTTACAGACATATTGATAACATGGTAACATCATGAGGCCTCCTTTTGGATCCGCATTTTATAAAAAGCAGAGGTGGATAAAATTAGGAATAAAGACGGGACGGCAGATCTAATGGTCGTTGCATACAGCTACTAGTTTTTAAACTAAGTAAATGAACCTCATAGGGGTTGTATCACGGAGACAATAGTAGAGTAGCCCTATTGAGATTTCTGGGGGAAAAAGTTAGATAAGCACAGCTGAAATGAAGCGCATGGCTCAATATACTATTTGACTACAGACTACACCCTACTGGTGTAGGCGAAGTTGTGCGGTTATTGGCTCGAATCGGAATGCCTAGTGGTGTTAGTTGAGGTTTAGTAGCTCAGTCAGCTGTTGTCTGGTATCAGCTGGAGATGTCACGGTGTGTCCGATCACTCTCGGGTCACTGAAGATCTCGTGGTCATTCCCTCCCTAAAAATACAACTAATGTTACATGGAAAGGTCTAATCGAAGCTGTATTCAGGCAACCTCTCAATTAAAAAACGATGAATGCAAATCAGAAGAGATTGTTCTGGATATGGTGTGAAAAATCTTCCTCAAAGAGGTTTAAAAATTGTTGCTATCTTACTGATGAACTCCTTTGTATCACAACTATGATGTAAAAATGTATAGCCTTATACTGGGAATAGATCTATGACCACCTATGGAACCACTAGGAAGATTGAGCATACGACGCTTGAGTCCCTTCGGAGACGCAGCGTAATTTAGATGAGATGGAAGACTTCTGCTAGAATACATTATTTAAATTCTGCATTTATAAGATGAGAGGAAAAGGTATCCGGTTTATCAACTTCATAATTATGCTTGATGGAGATGATTATGGCTATCCATCAGAAATTGCTGCATTAGTTTTTCTCGTATGACCATTCTATAATTATGATGAAGCGGATGGGTTAGATATTGTTTTTTTCTCCGGTTACAGATTAGTATGGTGCACTATGAATGGGTCCATATCAGCGCTCCACCTCACAGTGGGACTTCTTTCTTTTGAGATAGAATTAATGTGAGGAGCCCATACTCACAATGGGAGCCCGCCATGACCGGCATTCGAAGCCCAGCGCTTTCCACGGAGCTATACCGCCATTCATTCACTATTACGTGTTCATATGGGAATTTTGGTTGCTAGTAGAACTGGTATAGCATGTAAGGTCAGTCATGATAGCTCAGTGGAATAGCTCACTGTCCTCCCTGTGGCCCGGGTTCAATTCCCAGCCACAGCGGAGTATTTTAGGGGATTTTTCCCTGGCTGATCACACGTTGCCAACCCGTCCTGGGCTAGCGTGGCAGAAATTGGCTCAATCTACCCTCAACGAAACCACACAACCTATGGACAGCGAGGAGGAAGACTGAAAGTGTAGACTAGACGGGGCTGAGGTTCCATCTACGAAAATTCTTACCGGGGCAGTCTTGTCTCCAAAGAAATGGATTTCTGCAAACTGATTGCCTTCGGTGAGCAAATGGTTAAGACAAAACCTCTTATCCCATCCTTCAGGGAAAACATCAAAACTGATCTGACCCCCTACAAGAAAAAGACAAACTTTACTAATTGGAGTTATCCCCTCCACAATGCTCATTGTGTATAACTGAGCCATTTTATTTCTGACCTGGCTGATCAGATAACAGTGCCTAGCTCTAGTGGGGTTGCTTTAGCATCAGGATTAGTAATGTTAGTATTGTAAAGGGATTGTTTTTTTCATAATGATCTGCAGGCTTACTGTGGATGTATGTCCATGGGTTTACAGGATGCACGGCACATACGGCACCACCATCACTCTAATAACAAACATCAGGAGAGCGTCAGATTGACAACCCAGTTCTACAACGCCATATTCAACTGAAACCAACGTAGTTGATTGCAACAGATTTTAATCAAGTCTTAACTAACCTATGCTGTATACAAGACCAGAGTCAGGGAACCTCTTCCTCAGATCCTCCACAAATTTCTGACGAATTTTGTGAACCTGCAAAAGTAGGATTGTTCTACAGAAAATGGAGCATAGAGTTCAGAGCGGATGAGCGGGATAGCGGGAGAGGGATATAGATCAATGGCTACAGTATTCGGCTCAAAATCACAAAATTTTGGGTTTAGGTCCTAGCCATGTTGAGCGTCGGCTATGAGAATGAGCTCCTCATATAATTCCTAGTTCCTACCACTCCAACAAGCCTCAGACTGAG
>Ga0224511_10001487_pt1 | contig 14272 bp, 20 predicted proteins | sample SF_May12_sed_USG_2_FD_169988 | JGI IMG/M metagenome (GOLD analysis project Ga0224511, IMG submission 169988) | Sediment microbial communities from San Francisco Bay, California, United States - SF_May12_sed_USGS_8_1 | ecosystem: Environmental > Aquatic > Marine > Sediment | place: USA...
GTTGATGTCCTATACTGTGTCTTTAACTCCTCAGTTTGATTGACTTGATTGTCAGTTTAAAGTACATTGTGCATACATATACACTCGAAAAACCACGGTCTGACAATGAAGAAACTTCTTCATTAAATTTTCTCAAAAGAATAATACTTATTTTGAAATATAATTTGATTACATGTAAATTAAAGAATGTTTCTGTGTATGCTCAAATCTCAGTTCCCCAAAGTAAGTTTTTTTGATAACCGAGTTTGTTACACAGCAATGTACAATTTCTCTCATAGAAAGAGGATGATTCGAAGAAGCGTCCAGGGTCGCGTGGCAGTGCCAAGTCGAAGCAATCGGCACGTGACCAGGAGCCCGAACCCCAGGGCCCGACGGAGCCGGTCGTGGACGAGAAATATTGGCCCTTCCATGGGTATGACATGCTTGATTTAATACTCAGCATTGTATTTTAAAAAGATAACTTATGGTATTTCCTATATCTTTTTTGACTTTGGAATCCTACCTTTATGCACTGAGCCACAGAATGACACAAGTTGCATGAGAAAGGCATTGTACAGGTGTCAGGTATCTTAGGCCAATTGATTGATGTTTCACTCTTTTTTCACCTAGGAAGTGTCAGCTTCACACATAATTTTTTTTATGGCTGTCAGTTAGAAAAATCTGGTAGATATTAAAGAAAAGTATACTATAAGAAATTTATTCCTTGATGATGGTATTTCTATCTTAAATATTAAATTCTATGCGACACATTAAAACTATATCTTAGTAGAAAAATACATGAACATACAGATGAACATATCCTCATTATATTTCATGATAATAATCAACTTAAATTGTATTCAGTTACGACATGGGCAACAACCTGATCCATGTGTCGGGCATCACAACCACGCTGTTCCCGTCTGATGGCGGCACCATCCGCACTGAACGCACAGAGTTCACACAAGGTAACATGGGGGGGTGTAACTGTTTGTTAGATGACTGAGCATTATAAGATAGACTTTACTGAATTTATTTTTTCAGTTACATATGGGAACAATCAATGTTTGGTCAGTTTATTTGTTATTAATACAATACAAGAAATAAAGCTAAGACAAATACTGCAAATACTGACTATAAATTACTCGTTGTAAATGTGAACACAAAACATGTTCATAACAAAACTCATTTAACTGTTTGTCAGGCAAAATAGGACAAGAATGATGATAAAGTACTGATTTAAAATAGCAATAAATAATAATATGTTAAAAAGACAAGCAAATTACTCATGTACATAATGTCCCCTGCAGGTACAGTAGCAGTTCGTACCAGCGTACTCAAGGACGACCACACCTTCACCGTGCACGTGATCGACCCCAAGGATGGACAGACGGAGGATGGTGACGGTGATTGCGACTCCGCCCGCAGCTCCGGTGCTGAGAAAGCCGAGTTTGAGAAACCAGAGAAAGATAATAAAGACGGTGAGGCTGCATGGATTATCTCCCTTGTTTCCCTTAATACACTTACTGTGTTGGCCTCTGCCATGTTTCTTTGTCAGAACTCTCTTTTTCTCTTCATTTTTACTCAAACATTATATCTAATATATTAAAATCATCAATTGTTTGTTGTTTTTTGGTTAAATTTGTTTTCTATAGTCTTTCTCAACAATTACCATTCACTAAAGAGATTTTTTCCTAAAAATACTTTCTCCCCATTGAAGTGCTTCTTTGAACCATTTTTTGTTTTGTTTTATTCACAGAGGTTGACAAGCAGTCTAAGATGTCGATGAAGTCGAGTGTCCGCAAGCAGGCGTCTGTCAGTGCGTTCGGCTCCATCACGGCCCAGTTCAACGATGGCATGACCCTCGCTCTCAGTCAGTTTGGTGACAATGGGGAGGCCCCTGATGGTGAGTCATGCATTTTATCGTTTGGAATTCCCTAGCAAGGAAATGTAGGAATATTAGGATACAATATAAGTAGTGTGTTAAAAATCTTGCCTTTGGCAACTTAAGCTCACTAACTGGACTGTGCGTGAAAATAGTTAGTACAATGTAACATGCAGAGAAAGAGAGCAAGTATTGGTGAGCTGACTGAACTCGGATATGCCGGTTAGAATGACAGATGGCCTTGACATGGCGTTGTTGTCAGATGGCATAAAGGTACATACTTCAATCTGTTTTTTTCCAATTGATTGCAGCAGAAAATGGTAATGTGCACTTTTGTGGTTTACAGTTTATATTCAGTTTTAAAATTGTGTTATTGAGTTGTTTCTCTTTACAGGCAAAACTATGTTATACTTTACACATTTATTTGTCTTTTTATCATTATTGTATTCATTTAATTGCAAGACAACAATGCTTTCTATTATTTTTTTAAAAGGTTATCAAAAAGTGTCTATATATTACAAAGGCTTTAAAAATGTATTTATTATATCAATTAAAAAAAATCACAGCATAACACATTTTCCACCAACTTAATTCATAAATGAAAACCATGGCATACAAGTGGTTGTCCCAGTGTTCAAGTCCTGTACGTCCCAACCCTCCAGGTAAGAAGTATGAGCCTGAGCCGTACATTCCGCCAGTGACCACGCCCAGCCCCGTGCCCCCGCCGTCTCCCTCCAAGAGCAAGAAGGGAGACAAGAAGGACAAGGGTCGCGCCTCCGCCACGCCCGAACCTCCACCGCCACAACCACAGGTTAGCACACAACCAATCGTGCTAGTATATGTGTAACATTTGGTTACATTTTTAATAATGTACATGTATAATTTGGCAGGTTTTATTTACACTGTGTACCCAGATTTTTTCCAGATTGAAACGTTATTTCAGATGGTCTGACAAACAGGTTGTTGATACATCTTTGACATAAATGCCGGGGAAAGTGTTGTAAGGGAATAGTTAAACATAATTATCTTACATTGAGCCCATTTAAATTGTCTTTCACCATTTATGCTTTTGTAGCAGATTTTTGCTTAAAAAAGATTGGTGACATAAATGAAAATCTATGACAATCCCAAATTTTATTTTGTTAGGATAATGATGAATCTAGCACAGAACTAGTAAGTGGTATAGCACTGGGTTTATTTGAAGTGTTACATTCTTCATTCAGCAATGCATCTGAGGAGTTAATGTTTGAACCAAATCTTTTCTTTACTTTTTTCAATATTTTAAACTGTTTTCATGAAGTGTTGAAAAATTGCACATTGAAAACATTTCTATGCATGCATCCAGTGTGATATATTTACATGGTTGTGTGCGTGTGATTTTCCTGAGTGGTACTTTTATTTCCCAAGTAGTTACCCCAAAATGCTACAGTTTTGAAGTGATAAAACTCTATGGTTAAATCTTACTAAAATATTGCTGCCCAAATCTTTAGATAAAAGAGAACAGTTTCTTTGAAATGTGTCTGTACTTTACGATACTTGAAAAATCTTTAACACATATTTTTTTAATTCTTCTTTTCTATCTTGTTGCTCTGAAGTACCTATTTTAAGAACTTATGAAATACAAACCATCCAGAGTCAGGCAGAAGCAGTTAGTAGGTCTCCGGACACTCGCAGTAAACTGTCGACCTTGAGATTTTCCCTGGTAACGTACCTGCGCACCAATGTTGTTTCTGTCAGCTTTTTTTCTTGCAGCAGAAATGTTTGTGAAATTTTCAGAGCCATTTGACTTGTAAAACTAAATGTTAATGTGTTTTACATCCCATTAAAATAATTTTGAGGCCGCTTCTCTAATAGCCATAGCTTCTGCAAATCTCTATGCCCCTATGAACTGTTGTGACCTTTAATATTGTGAGCGACAGCAACATTATACCATTTGACTCATTGTAAGCTTTGTAGCAACTGAAACACAGCAATATGAAGCAGAATTTAATTTTTGTAGAACATCTGTGTTGTTAAAGCGTGGCATTTTACATCTGATAAATGTTATCATCTACTATCATGTAATATCATGTTATGCCTTGTTTAAGATTTGATGTGACTTAAAATTCTATGTTTCTGCTTTAAACTCTATAATAATTATTGTACTTGAACAGAGATATAACAACTTAGGTTACCATACATGACTTCGTTATTTTTTAAAATTTAAATTAAAAAAAGTTCATTTGATGAGCCATTTAATTAAAATCATTTGAGTTCCTTCTTTTAAATTACTCAAAATATCCTTTAATTGAAACCTTAAATGTTAACAATTCACACTGACACGTTTTACACTACACAAATGACAGGGTGAGACAGACGACAAGGAAGACGTCAAGTCCGAGGAGCCGGCGGGCGTACCGGAGCAGCCGTTCCAGCAGTTGTTCATCTCGTGCCCCGACGGCCTCAACATCAAGTACATGCTGGAGAGCCACATCGGCATGCGTCCGCTCGCCGAGGATGACCGCCGTCTGCTTGTTCGTCAGAGCTACCCCTTCAAGACCAACGGGCAGCAGCCGTGTGAGGCCACGCGCAAGAAGTACGCACTGACTGAACTGTCACGCGTTATCACCTCTGAGGGAACGGTCATCAAGAACATGGTGGATGGCTCAGTTGAGGTGAGGTTAACAACAACAAGAAAGTACTTCTTGTCTCCCTTCTTGCTCTTGGAGTAAATAAAATTGTCAATAATTAATTATAACACATATAACCATGATTGTGATAACAACATTTTTAAACAATTATGGCTAACTTATAGCCTTACACCAACTAGTAGTCAGCAAAAAGGGAACCTAACCTTACTATAATTCATGTATGTTGTACAGGTGTTGTACGCGGATGGTACCGTGAGTGTGCACACGGGCCACTGGGAACTTCCTCGCAGTCGAGACAGCTCTCCCCAGCGTGTCAACTCTGCCAAGAGCCAGCCTGACACGCCCACCAAGGAGAAGAAAGGAGGTGAGGTGTAATTTCATACAAATTTTCATTACTTTAAGCTTTTTCTCAGCCAATGCTGCACTACATTTGTGTGATGGATTTTCTCATGCATACTAGTAAAATATGAACTGATACTAATTCTAGTCTCCTCTTTATCACAGGTGGAACGGACCGGAGCGTTGGCAAGAAGAGCACCTCGAAGCCGACATCCGAGGCCACGGAGGAGGTGGGTGGGGAAGAGGAACGTCGCAGCACATGGACGATGACGTATCCGTCCGGAGAGCGGGTCCGCTTCACCACCGGTCAGCCTCCTGAAGACCTCAAACCTGTCATGGTGTGCCAGGCGTCCGACCCTGAGACCAGCCAGGTAGGGGTTAAGTGTGTAAAATTGTGCATGCTTGTTTGTCTCTACTCAGATCTGTATGTGCATATCTGGTGGTATTGCTTGTTGTTCACCTAAAAATAAGTCCAGTATTAGTTAACTCTATAATTCTTTTAACTTACATCCAACTTATGTTTGTTACATTGTAAATATAAAAATTATATTGACCTACCAGATAAATTGTCTTACTCTGTTTTTAAGTTTTTAAAATATGCTTCTAACTAAGGTTGTAATTCTTACAATTTTTTCCACTATGAAACATTATTACAATTTTTTACCGTTCGTTCCTAATCCAGGCCATGGCGACCCGTGACGACCACGTGATAACTATCAGCTACCCTGACGGCACGACCATCCTGGAGCACGCAGACGGCACTCGGATAACGACATACTATCGGGAGACACAGATACCAATCGAGGACAGCCGCATGGATGATGGTGGTGAGTTTTGGCATTGATATTTTTTTTAACAACCTTCTTATATCTTTAAATTTGTGATGGCAAATGCATTATAACCTTGATCAAAGTAAATGTAAATTGAGTTTTAATTCAGTTTGTTTATAATTGCCAATTAAAGTCAGATACAGATTTTACTGAAAAAAAATCAGCTTTCTGAATACTCTCCAAAATCTTGAAGCCTTTATGCACTGTATAGGAAATCCTTTTATACCGACATAAAGCAGCAGTAGATCATAACTTTAATTTTAAAAATTTATATGTTTTACTTTTGCCCATTTTACAGAGAAGGAGTACGATGTCCAGACCAACAAGTTTGTCAAGGTAGAGTGCCCTGGCTTCGCTACTGTCGAGTTTAACTGCATGACCAGTGAAAACTTGACGATATTCGGTAACGGCACAACCGTCAACATCTTCCCTGACGGCTACTACATGCTGCACCACTACGATGGTGGTCGACTGGAGATTGACACGGAGGGTATCCTGACCTACTTCCCACGACCCGTGAAAAACATGGAGCAGCTGCTGCCTGAGAGGGAGATTCGCTACATGTTCTGCCACAACGCTGACGTTACTGTCGAGACTGTGGATAGCGACGGGAATGTATTCAATGTGAGAAATAACGGTGACTTCAGCGTGATTCCTGCAAACACTGATGATATCTCGGACGTGAGCAGCGAAGACCAGCTTAGAATGGATCGCAAGATCACTGTTTTTAAGGAGCATGCACCAAGATTTTTCGTCGTCCATGCCGACGGCAGTGGCACAGAGCTTCTCCGCTACCAAGACATTGCGGAGTACCTGACGAGTGCTGAACAGAGTCCGGCCACAGCTGTCCTTCGTGATGAGCTGCCAGACTTCCCCGGAGTTGTGGGGATCACCATTCTCAAGCCGTATCTGAGCGGACCGTCCGAACGCTGGTTGAAGAAGTACGATCAGGAGTCGATAATACCGCCAGGAATCAGGTGTCGAGACCTGAACACACTGCCTTCAAAGGAGTTCAAGAAGCCAGGGCCCAGGTTTGGAACCAATGTGGGCCAGGGTCTCAATGTGGGAGGAGCGGTGAAGACGAGCGTACGAATCCCGATCGTCAAGTGCCCCAATATGCTGGAGCTGAGACAGCTTGTCCAGTACAAGCCCATGAGCGACTCACTCAGGACTGTGTGAGTACATTTCACTTGCTTCATCTTGCTGCTTTCATTGAAATCCTCCAACATGTCTTGACTACATGTATTATTTTACAGTACACTTGCCATTGAAGGATTAAACATTCATACTTTTAAACCAGAAAGGTAGATCCACTTAAGCTAGTTTTAAAATAGAAATTTGAACAGCTATAAGGTATATAACCTTGTATATTGATGTGGTATAAAATTGAGAACATAAATGGTTACATTATTTGCTTTTTAGATACATATTTCTATTTTTATCTCCCTCCTCGGTTACAGTATGCAGCGCGGCCTGCGAGAGTATGCGGAATATGTGAAGTCTCGCAACACGATGCAGGACTACATGCAGGTCGTGGACCCCCGCTCTGACGAGGAACGCATGATCGCAGCCGATCTACAGGCTATCGCTCTCGCCAACAACGAGCTCACCAACTATGAGAAAGGTGCCTATCAATGAATTAAACAGATTTCATAAAATATGACATGGCCTCTGATAATAATTAAGATGCAATGATTCACCCCTTCCCAAACTTTGTACCTGGTGTTTTTAGTAATTTTAATGTAAATCTTCAAAAAATTCAAGAAATTCAGGTATATAAAAGATAATTGTCTCTTCTTTACATTTTCAGTGATAACCTGTCTTATTTTTTATAATGTTTTATGACTTCAAATGTCCTTAACATCCCAAATACCAGTACACTTGAACATTACAAATATCCACAGCTGATGTGCGTGGTATATACGAGAAGACGCTGACGCCGCCAGCAGCGAGCCCGCCACCCACGCCACAACCCAAGCGCACACAGGCGGACTGGGAGAGAGATGAGCGGGAGGTGCTCGAGGAGAGGGAAGGCCTGGAGGCGATCAAGAAGAAGGCGATACCAAAATACTTTGATTCCGAGTTTGGCAAGGCCTTCCTTCTTACACAGGTAAACTGGGTGCCTTGAGTGTTTAAACACATGATAATTAATAAGTGGTTAAAACATTACTGAAAGTAAGATTGAACTGTAAGCATGTTAAAGGGACTCTTCTGTGGTCTGGTCGTGTGACAAAAGAAAAAGATTTTTTTTTCAAACCTGTTTTATCTTTGACCAAAGTTTGGGGGTATCAAAACCTATCTTGTGGTACCTTTAGAAAAAGCATCTCATGTTTAAGACTAAATAACCATCATTCCGCGCCCACTCTCCAGGCAAAGGACATCAATGAGACAGTGACCCTACTGGCTGACGATCCGAGACGTGACGGCACGGCGGCTGTACGCGGAGACACCCGGGAGAGCTCCCAGCCAGAGCCTCGCAGTGCTGGACTGCCCTCCAGACGTGAGTTGGGATAAATTTTTCTTACAAGGGTATTTTAAAGGAATTGACATGTTTACCCTTTTTATGTGCAGACTATTGCGTCGATTTAAAATCAGGGCAAATATCTTAACTATTATTTCAAAACCTAATACAATCTATTGAATACGATGACCGATGCATTAATTCCAGACTGCGCATATCTCTAATGAGTTCATTTGAAAGAATGTGTTGTAGTATTGTGTATATTCAGGTCAATAGTTATACAGTCAAACCTGTGTTCAGCAGCCACACACTTGGGAAGCACAAAAAGTGGCTGCTTTAGGCAGGTGGCTGCTTAACAGAGGTGAATATCAGTACAAATTTAACATTTAGGAACATTTTGTTTGGCTGCTTAAGACAGGTTGCTTGCTTAATAGATGTGACCGCTAAAGCAGGTTTGACTATATAATGAACGTGTGGGTTTGTTTTTAGCGGGTGCCCCAGTGACGTCCCAGAGTGATCGGTCCAGCCACTCAGACGTGACGAACCAACCCAAGAGGCCTGTGGCAGACACACCCATGTCCTTCGCTGGTGAGGGCTTTGAAGGAATATTTTATTTAGAATTTAAAGTTGTTAGTCAAATGCATCTTGTTTTGTTTGATGATTTGCCATTGTTTCAAAGCCAATGAAGCTGCAGTTGAATGTCATATTTTCCAGAATCTAAACATTAACTGAAGTAATGTGTATACTATATAAGAGGTAGATAAATGTTCCTTTGGTTTTAGGATACTAGACATTCAAGTCCAAACAACTAGTTTGACTATATCACTCGAAGACCCCTTTGTCTAAAGACCTTCTATGGAATACTACTCAGTACCCTCATACTACTAATGTCTTTTACATTAGAAAGCATGGTCAGCTAGTTTATTTTAGCTTCTGTTTCATAATGTACCATACAATACCAGAAATTAAAAAGTAAATAACTATTTCTTCACAGTATACAGTGAGGTTGGTCACTCTGCAAGTGGCATGCGGCCTGGAAACCCGACACCTGCCCACGCCACTGGCCAGGGCTCTCCGGCCCCCGTCCGTCCGTCTGCACCGACGCCCGCACACGCTAACAAGGGCACTTCTGGCAGACCAGGTAGGCTGGATGGATTTTTTGCTTTTTTTTGTATAACTTTTTTCTTCTTTTTCTTGGTTCAGTCCATGTGAAAGGCTAGTAATTATTTTTGTAGGCCTGCATGTTATCTGTTAAAGTAAGAAATTATTCACATTTAATAAAAATTCATAAAGAACAATTTTATAACAGGTCTTATAAGAATTAAACAGAAACAGCTTTTTGCATGGACTGCTGTTTATTTTATGTTTAACATTATTATTATGGATGTACACATGTAGTATTTACCCAGATTGCTTGTTTTCTATAGATGTTTTTTTCAAAACAGCTGAAATTAAATATATGTACCTCATATGGCACATAATCTTATGTAATGATAAAATTTATGTAGTTTATCATTTACAATCACACAAAAAGAATTTAAACTATTATGCACCAGAATGAACGTAGCTTTAATAAATGTCTGTAATGTCGGAATAGCAACTGTGAGCAATAGCTATATTTTTGTAGTCACATAGACTCCACTTTTGATTGAGTCACATTTTAATTGAACATTTATCTGTTTATCATTAGAAATTGAAAACAAGCACAGTCGAGCCTCGTTTATCCGGACACGTTCGATCCCAAGAAAATTTCTCGCATAGTGAGATTTCCGTAATAATGAAAAACGACTTAGTTGCACTTATTGTTTATGATGAACATATATAAGAAAAATGTCTATATGTTATACAACTAATAAAGATATTTAAATCATGTTGCATTGGCTTTAATTCTTTATCATTTATATTTTTACTTAAAAATTTTAAACATGCACATTACATTAAACAAGCATTTCACAACAATAACTTTTTTGATGATAATAAAACAACGATACAAAATAGAAATATGATGGCTTTTATAAACCAAACACTATGCATTACTGTAGCACCTTCTCAAATTTTCTAAAAACCATCAAACATAATGCCTCCAATTAAATTGTTAGACCTTTAAATCCAATGACAGTTATTTGCATGTTTGCCAAGTGACATCACATTGTTATTGTTTTAATCCATTAACAATAGGAATTGAGTCACCAATCAAGCACACACAGTGATCCAGCATCTTTTTATACTGCCAGTTAGGCAATGAGCTTGAAAGTCAATGACACCAGGGCACTTCTTCCAGATAAAACGGTTCAACATCGTTAAACATGGTTTGGTTCCCAAAATGACTGTCCAGTTTTGGAAACACGAAATTCTGGTTTAACAGTACAAAATTACATTGAGATCTACGTTCCCAAGAAAACTCATTCGATTTGCGGGGTTTCCGCATTATTGGATTCCGGATAAACAGGGTTTGACTGTAATTTAATTTTTTTAGTCTTTTGTTTACTTTCTGAGTATTTAAGGCAGGATCAAAAATATTTTAGACTCTTATTACATAAATTATAATTTTTTGCCATAGTTGTTATTTATATAATAAGATAAAATTTGTTAAAGGTGTGAATTTTTATCTGTAGGTGGAGTCTAAATACATATATTCTTCCTGCCTATTTGTTTTACTCTTATTTATATTTATATAGTTCTTAGCACAGAACAGGTCAAGTGTTGTGTTTTAAATATGATTTTCTATAAGTTTAAACACTGACAACAAAACAAAAATTGTTTGAACATTTTGTTTAAAGTAAATAAAGTCCACTATTTATTTGGCAAAATACATGTATTCTTCAGAACTAAGTGACATACATGTAAGGTGATGAAAAAGTGACATGATCGTCACAATATAACACAACACTTCCCTACTGTATTTTCATATATCCCTAGCTTAGCTGCGTAGAGCACCATGTATGCATGTAGATATACAGAGAGCACGGTGGGCTTGTTTACAGGAAACCCCACCCCCAAACAGGCAGGGGCGGGGACTGAGTCGCCCTCTGACCTCCCCTCACACCTTGATTATCCAATCATATTTGAGCAACCTGCCCTAGAGGAAGGTAGGGACAATCTGATTGGCAGGCTGACATTAAAATTGCTTTATTACAAGCACATTCAGTTTTAATTATAAGATTTTAAATTATACTGTAAAAATGTGTTGCTTTCATGATTTTATTAATTAAAAAAAACAATTCAACTCAAAGATGTCCAAATGTTAAACTTATTTAAAATAATGTTAGACCTTACGTGGCTTTAAAATTTTGGCACTGCTTTTTTGTAGTTTGCTCTCTACATTTTAAATACACCTTTTCCTTTCCTTTGTTGTAGAACTTTGGTTCTTATTGTACTATCATTATTGTATTTTCAAGCAATGAACTTTGTCTAGACTTAACAGTTTACAATTTTTAGTTAAAACTTTACACATATTTGAACACATATTTGAGCTTGAGGTAAATGCTTTTTTTAAGAATTTGTAAGTAAAATTGATTTAAAAATGAAGTTGTTAAATGTGTTCTTTATTCATCCATATGTTCCCATATTGACACACAACCTTGTTTTCAGAGCCGGAGTTTTCTGGAGAACAGGAGATGTTATCCCAGAGCATGAAGATGAACGTGCTCGGTCGCCCGCGAAACAAGCCGGTTCCTATCCCCACTGTCATCAAGGGAGGCAAGCCGGGAGCCATCCCAAATGCTAAGGTAATAGAAGAAATAGCTGCAACTTTATTGATTTATAAGTTGACAGATTTTGAACTCTATTATTCCCTTTTAAACTTTATGTTATCTTAAATAAGAATAAATTGACCTGAGTTTACTGTGAATGTAATGCTGAAGTTCCTTCAAAACAAAATGAAGGAAAAAGCTTGTTGTGGTTAAGTCAAATCAAAAGCTATGTAAAAGCAATTTTGACTTCCCACTCATTTTATTTAGTCAAACCAAAAACAAAAGCTATTAACCACAGCTTCCCACCTTCGTTTTAAACATTATTCACAAATGTTCCAAACTCTCCCCCTTCTCCCATGCAGTACATCCAAGTGGAGGACCCGGTTCGACGGAAGGTGAACAACTCCCTCCTGGCAGGGGCCACAGTTCGAGGCCAGGCCCAGCTCCAGGCCATGCGGGGCCTCATCCTGCTGCCCGAGGAGGTCGACTTTGGGGTGCTCAAGGAGGGCAACACGTACGCCTTCACGGTGCTGCTCAAGAACACCGGCGTGGACACGTGCAGGTTCAAGATCAAGCAGCCCCCGCCCGCTACCGGCATAAGGATCGTCTACAAGCCAGGACCCGTATGTGTCTCTGCTGTGTTTTCATTAGACATACTGTTTGCTTATATTATCGTTTTCTTTTTTTAACTTGAAAGTGAATTCTTATTGAAATAAACTTCTAAGGAATACAAATTAAAACTCAATGTCTTAATAGTTTTAAAAATGTATACAAAATGGTTTAGCCATTTCGGTTAAGTTTGATAAGCAATTTTCTTTCATAATGTAACGTCTTTAAAATATTGTCTTATATTGTATCATCCTTAAACTAACCAGCCCAGTTGTACCACAGGTTGCAGCCGGCATGAAGGCGGAGATTGACGTCGAGATTTACGCCATAGCTGTCGGCGCAGAGGGAGAGTCGGGCGTCGGATCGATCAGACACGAGCTTGAGATTGTCACGGAAACTGACGTCCTCTTCCTACCAATCACTGCAAATATCCTTTCTTGGACAACTGATAATTTTGACGACAAATAAAAGATATTTTATCCATTGCTCTGAAGTAGATATTGTGCAGTACATGTATGTGTGTTTTACGATTTTTTTGCGGCCTTAGAGAAATTAATGGGGATAAAAGACATTTTGTGTCATTTTGGCAGCAATTAAGGGCTCAAAATACAATTCCTGAAAGAGCTATGAATTCATTTAATAACAGTTATTTAATATGAATAAGGTATTTGGCAACAATTACGGGGGCTTCTGTGCCCCCTGGACACAGTCACGTTTATATTATATATATTATGTGTTAAACAGCACTACCGGTACCTTATCCCAACAGTTTCACAGCTATAGTGTTGTGAACACTTATCCTCCAGATACTACTATTCCTTAACCCCACCCACCAGTGCTGGTAGCCCACGAGTACGATGAGAGGACGGTGTCCAGCCCCAAGGGAGGCAAGTCCGCCGGCACACGTCTCGTCTCCACCAAGCCGCCCTCCACCACCGGCATCATACGCCCACGCAGGAGCATCACTCTCGGTACGCAAAGTAATTTTTCTTTTGAGAAATTTGTTTTCAGCTCTCATTGTTATTTAATGTTATTATTTACATTTGCTTTTCTAAACTTAGGCCGGAACGTTTATACTGAATATGTGCACAAAAAATAGGAACTAATCCTTAAACCCAATATTTTGAATTTTGAATATAATTTCTCTCAACGCAAATATTATTTATATAATATTTACCAAGTATGACATTAAAAACTCTTAATACCAACCATTATGGCTATATATCCGAGACCACAGGAATCTCAAATGATTACTTAATTACACAAATCCTGATTTTTCAGCTAAAACTATGATTGCATTATTTTGTCCGTTTGGAATGCTGTGTTTATAATTTTCTGTTTCCTTTGTTACAGAACCTGTTCAGCCTGTAAAGTAACTTGGACATCATCAAGAGAAAAGACACTCAGTGAAATAATTAATTTATACTTTTTTGTTTCTTGAATTATATGAAAAACAAACAATTATTTAAGATCGTGAGCATTTACATGTGGAAGTCTGTTTTTGTGATTTATGTTATTTGTGTGAGTAAAAGAATGTGATTAGTTGCTTTAACATTGTCTGTGATAATACAAAAATCTTTACAAAAACACTTACTATAGTATTAGTGTTGACATTTACAAACTTTTTTATGTATTTAAACTTCAATAAAATGTTGAATTTTATATCATTGTTATACTATCTACCAGCAACTTTAGCTTAAGGTTATTGGAGTGCAATGGATTCACATACTTGAAGCCAAGTAGAGGTTTTAAAAACCTTTTATTATTTAAATATATGCCATTTGAAGACGAACCACCACACCGCTTTTCTCAGTTTTTGCTTTTTTGACTTTATAAACAAGATTGAA
>Ga0224511_10001488_pt1 | contig 14267 bp, 6 predicted proteins | sample SF_May12_sed_USG_2_FD_169988 | JGI IMG/M metagenome (GOLD analysis project Ga0224511, IMG submission 169988) | Sediment microbial communities from San Francisco Bay, California, United States - SF_May12_sed_USGS_8_1 | ecosystem: Environmental > Aquatic > Marine > Sediment | place: USA...
TCAAGGGCGGAAGTCTATTTGACAACCTCCTGAAATAAGAAGTGAAATCCCATTTTGATGGCTAAAGATAATGATAAATGTATAACATCGCTTTACTGGTTGATATTCCTATTAACACTTGGTTGTTTGGCTTAAAAATATATTCTCTTAGCACTTATTTATTATAATAAATTTTTACTGGTTCCCCCATCAGCTGTTCTTCGTTCACTGCAGCCTGTTGAAGTCCAAAATAGCACACTTACAATTCTGAAGAAGCATAGCCTTTTAGGGGCTTTAGGTTTGCAGCTGCTCTTTAAATTTAATGAATTTGTGGGTTCAGAATCATCCTCCACTCTTTCCTCGGTAACCAGACTGTGAATTGATTTCCACACTACTACACAGCGCAGTCGCGAGTCGGGAGGTCCTTGATTCGAGGTTGTCTCTGAACTGAAGTCTCTTTGCATTCTGGGTCTGCTTTACACTCTTTACTTGCCTAGCTGATTCAATGACCTGAATCTTAGAAGGTTAACAAGCTGACTAAGTTGAGTTTAATCATCCCTTGCATGGTCTTATGTATGGGACAGCGCATAGCGAAATAGCTCAGTGGGCTCTCATTGCGATGATGAGCTTCTAATTTTTTTCCTAATTTAAAACAGAAAAAAACTTACCATGAGGTGGAGCAGCAATGCTGGTCCACTTCTGGTGCTCCGTGCCAAGACGGAACTGATAAAAGAACAAGTATCTAACCCCCATATGAATAGCTACAAATGTATAGCGTGGTTATCTTGGTTAGCAGATCACCTGACACGCAGTATATAAACAAATGGAGAGTTACCCTCCCCGTTTACAGAATTTTTTAAGCTTATGGATTTCTTTAGTTAGAACCTAGCTAGAATTGTTGGATGTGTAAAATTACGATATAACTGAGTTTAATTTTTATGCAATTTTTCTGATGCTTTTTTTCACACCGGTCCAAAATGGGGGAGTTTGCACTGGTTTGAACCGAAAGCGCGATCAGTTTTTATGGTTCAATTCAGGACCTCAGTAGGAGTTGTCTTCTACTGATCAAATATAAATTTTCCACGGAATACTGGTTATCGTTCTGCAGATTACTCTATGTTTTCAAAATGAGTCCAAAATGACTGTGAATGTGTTAATCCTATTAACAAACCAAGAAATTTCCTCGACTGGAAACTTACATACCATATTTGTAGCAAAATGTGGCGGCTACATAGTACATGGATAAAGTACAGCACACGTTTCTACTTCCACAACCCAAAGACAGCTTTAAATGGCACCAACCAGGCGTTTCCATGGTGTGCAGTGCCACAGAGTGCGAACCACTGGGTGTGCACCGAGTGAGCTCGAATGAGTTCGAAGCGGTTTGATTCCAAGGTTTGCACCGAGTGTTCAGTCGGACCGGTGCGAACCATGGAAAGCTAGTATCCCCAATCACAACGGTGCTTGTTGTGCCAATTGGCACAGCATGTGACCCCAAATGACAGGCGGTGTGTGGTCAAATATCTCCAAATTCCATAAAGATGGCTTCTGTTTGCTACTTTCACAAAGCGGAACCAGTTTCCTGTGGAAGGATGATCAGTTGATTAAATCAGCCATGAAATTCATCAATCTTGACAAAATAATAATTATATCTTCCATAATTATTTGGAACAAAATATTTGTGGTCACATATGGGTGTTCTTCAAAACAAAGTGAGAGTTTTCAAAAAATTACAAGCCCCACAACCAGAAATTTTTCCCCTTAGCCCGTTGGTTAGATTTTGGCCTTCATCCTTGGTTGTGTGATCCCATTGAGGGGAAACTGAGCCCTTTTTTGTCACGCTGGCTCATTAAGTGTTGGCAGAGTATGATTAGCCAGGGGAAATTACTCTGAAATACTCTGCCATGGCTTGAGAGAACAAATAGTGAGAAACATTCATTCTCCCTTGGAGCTATCACAACCCAGGTCACAGTGAGTACAGACAGTGAGGTACTCATTCTCCCACTGAGCTATCATGACCCATTAGAGAAGACTGTTTATTTCAGAATGGTCCATTAGTGGCCCATGAACATAACGGTTTCTCGGTGGATGGACAAACTTCCACTTATTTAACATTGCAGCCCGAACTCGGTGGGAGCGAAAGCATGGGGGAGGGGATTGTGACCTGTCCTTTGAACAAGTGTGATGCCCACTACTACCAGCACCATATGTTGCATTGGGGGGTATCACACACACAAGCATCGCATAACTGATAATTCCAATAGAATTTCATATATGAACTCGGAATTTCATTTCAGAAATAAATTGATAAGAGTAAATCATTATTAATAGTGGTGAGAATGGCACACTAGAATTTAGACCACACATAGGATTTAGATCCAATTTTCTGCTCAGGGGAGACTTGGTTATTTCACTCATGTTGAATGTGTATGCCGAGGTCATGAAAGAAGGCCAGCTTGTAGAGTAACACAGAATATATCATGCGGCATGCGCCAAACTGGAGATCCAGACACCATTGCCATCAATGATGCTACTCATGATATGCACATACATGTAACCAAACACTATCTTATCTTAGTGAATGGGTATCATATAGAAATGAGGTTAAAGCCACTTCTGATCCGTAAATTTGTGATTTCATTTTAAGAAAAATCTCCAACCTACATCGGTCCCTTCATGCAGTGTGGGGCTTCTTCATCGGTAACTTAATCGAAGGCATTTTTGGAAACTACATGGGCATTTGATCATCCTATTTAATGGACCTCTCAAGCCTGGGGCTTGTTGGAGTGGTAGAAACTAGAATAACTGTGAGGAGCCCATACTCACAGCGGTAGCCCACCGTGACCTGGGTTTAAACTGAGGTTGTCACCATTGCAGCCAGTGCTCTACCACTGAGCCATCCCACTACCCCTATCTGCTATCTTAGAAGGTGATAAGTGATCTTCGGTATGAAAGACACTGGTCAACAACCAGCAAAGACATCCAATAATCCCACTTCTTCTTGTATGACATCTTCAGTATTGTGGTAGGCCTGGCGGGTTAGATATTTTTACAGCACGGAGCACCACCAGCGGATCAGTATCAATGTTCCACCTCATGATGAATTTAAGCTTGCCTTTCAGCTAGGATATGAGGACTTCACACTGACAGTCGGAACTCGCCCAGATTCGAACTATAGGTGTCAGGGTTGCGAACCCAGCACTTTACCTTTATGCTATCTCGCTTTAGATCACAAATAGTCTGCTTAGCCGCAGGGTTGCATTCAGGTAGCATGGCTGAGTGGTCTGAGACGCTGGTATGAAGCACTAGACCAAAAGGGCAGTGGGTTCGAATCCTACTGCTGCCGAACCTTTATTTAAACGTGTCCTTTTGTGGCTAAACCTAGCTGGCCTTACAATCAATAGTCCCTGGATTGATTGCTGGCTCGAGTACTACCTTAATTATTTAACCTTGATGGAACTTTTAGTGCAATGTTAAATTAAGTTGGACACACCATAAAGTTACCTATAGACTAAAGGTATATCCAGGAGGCACTCTGGCTGAACGGTCAGGGTAATCACCATGCATGGGTGCTAAAGGTCACTGGTTCACAACAGTTTGTGCACGGCAATTTTCATAAACTCTCTGTTCACCCATTGCGGCATGGGTACCAGGTGAAGGTGAGGAGGAAGAGGAGTGGTACCCATCAGCTACGTCATTGCTGGTGCGAAGCGGCTCGTCTGCGCCACTCCCCTACAGAAGCATACAGCCATTTGCTATAGAGCAGACTGCACCTTCGTAAGAGGACACCTTGGATTACCCTGCAAATAACAGGCCTTGCTAGGCTTAAGCTGATGGCATCCCTGTAAGCCCCATCTTATTTTAATGCGTTTTCAACATCCTACTGAACATGTAAAACATTCACCTCATAATTATAGACATAGAAAGAAAAATAAGTTTCTTCGATTATCAGGAGAGAGGATGATGCGACAACTCAACTGGATTGCTTGATCATCGATTACCCATTATACTTGATGCAATGACATCAGTCCAACCCTCCTCATACCTACTCTGCATATTTTCAGGCGGAAAATTCTGGCAGGATGGCTTTCAGGAATCTAAACAGGAAAGAGGCGGAATTGCCCTATCGACTTGTGTTTTGATTTCTGACCTCCTGTAAAGGCCTGAGAAGGCCCTGTGGCAGATTAGTCAGAGCACTCCGAAGTGACTCCGTAAGTCCTGAATTCAAAACAGCTTGTTATCTAATATAAACTTAACCTGACATATGGCGCACAAAATTGATGCGCCAAACTCGGTGGTACTTACCCGGAGATAGGCACTTGTCGTGGAAACTTTTTAATCAACAGAGTACTTGTGGAACCCCTAATTGACAGGCCTCTAATTGGCAGTCATGGAAATCCACGTCAAAATGACTGTTGCCTACTCAATTCTTTCACAAATTCAACAAGCCATGAGTTTCATTGTCCATAATCTTCAAGCCTCAGAAGGGTTCTATGTCTGCCATCCAGCTGCTTGACTGAAAAGTTTGCATTGCAAGTACCTATCTTCAGGTTAATACCACTGAGTTTGGCATGTCGTAGTGGTCTGCATTTCCCAACTATAATATTATAGTCATTCTCCCTCCCCCCCGGACTTTTGCTTAATAGGGTTGATTTTGTCTTTCTGTGAAACCTCGGACATGGATCATTACTGTCTATAATATTCTACTGTTATTCGGGCATATTCTTTTGCTTGCCTAAGTGAAATTTCTGATTTTAATGGACTTAATGTAATAGAAATCTACGGTGTTATTTGAGTTATTCACATAAAAGAAAAATATCGAATCGAGGTATGTGTGGAGAAATGCTACACCATAATTACCAAGTAGGCTCAGACTGGAATCAAACACGGAAGTAGATAAATTTGGTTTCTTAGACAATGGTGATGTTGGAAACCAGTTGTTAGAGAGCCAAATTTACCATCTGAGATAGGCTGTCACTGCCTTTCCTCTTCCTTGCCACCTTTAAATTAAACCAATGAACGCATTAAATCTATTATCGTCACCCAACAGTATGGCCACCTTAAAACAATGACTTGTCTCCCAGATAGATGTGTTCTCGACGTCCCGGCCTTAGTAACAGCCAGCGTAATAAAACTACCGTCCCACGCTTGGACATTAAAGAATAGCTCTTTACCTTTGTTCACTGAAATGAAAGCTAATATTACCACATTGCTTTTCTTTTTATTGCGCAATGTCCATTCTGTTATGGTGAAGCTGTCAGGTTAGATATTGCTTTTTTCAACAATTGTGGCTTATAGCATGGAGCACCGTGAGTGGATAAGTATTGATGTCACTCGTCGAACTGAGGGTCGTTTTATTGTTTTGAGCTAGGATTGATGTGAGGAGCGCGCATTCGCAGCAGAAGTTCACCATGACCGTGATTCGAATGCGGGTTCTCATGGCTCCGAGTTTAGCACCCTACCACTGAGCTGGCCCTCTTCAAATGTCAGGTTTAGTCTTTCTCTCCAGACCGAGGATAACAGATCGTGCAAGGCCCTGGTCTACACAATGGCTTCCGATAATGTTAATTACTTTACTTGAAAACTAAAAGGTTAAACTAAAAATAAGTTTATACAAGAGCATTTTTACAGCAATGCACCAAAAGGGACATTTCACATAGAGACATCTCACATAGTTGAGTATGCCTTGAAACAGTAACACTATCACCAGTGTGTTTGGAATGCCTGTGGGTGGCTGAATGAATGTCTTCGATGGATTCTAAGCAAAATATAAGACAAAAAATTTAATGAGAACCAATAGCTGATTCTCAAATCTGGTCAGTCAGTCCCACACGGATAATCAATGAATTCAGGATGCCTTGTCGTAGACTAGCTCAAAGACTTAACTTGTCCTGGTATGAAGGATAAGCCAATTCAGTAATCCTCTTTCCGGTCCATCACCGGGACTACGCATCCATCACTCAATCCCCAAGCGATTGGATGAGTGGTCATTTTGAATGATTAGTATGTTGTCTGGTTCATTGTGTCCATGATCTATGGGCGGATGATGGCCGGATTAATGAGAGCGTAAGATGAATTGGCGTTGAACTGATGATCAGGTAGTAGGTATAAAATGGATACTGAGATTGTCTAAAATCAGTACTGATCCAATCTCACTACTCGTCGACAATAAAAGGAGCTGGTCTCTTAAAGGTAAGCCATTAAAGACGAGACAATTTTGAGGAGTCGCGGTGTTCTACAGCTTGTTTCTTGTATTAGATCTTCACTGAGCTGCCGGGTTAGATAGTTATTCCATCACCAGTTAAAGCCTAGCATAGAGCTCCAGGGCTCCACATCATAGTGAGGCTTGATTGTATTTCTTGGGTTAAGATTTAATAGAGGGGCTTATACGCATTCTATTGTCGATATGAATGATTTATCAAATTCGTTAATAAGCACGAGCGACTTTTGTATTAAATTTGTTGTCTACTCGGTCACTTGGCCATCCTATCAAACAGAACTCCTAAGCCTAAGGCTTGCAGGACTAGCTGTGGTATGAGTTTTGATTAAATTGAAGTGCTTATACTCACAATGGTTGTGAGCTGAGAGCTCGACTGCTGAGCTATCCCTCTATCCCAAAAGACCAATCATCATCTTGAAGTATAAACTTTAACTCCATTGTGTTGTAGAATATTTGACTGTCATCATGAACACTCTCGGAGTTTGTTTGATCGCCCTGGTGGCTGTGGCTGCAGCAGCACCTGGATATAGCAGTGGGGTAAGTCAGCCAGTATACCGTTTTGCTTTTCAGTTCTACATAAACACACGAGCACCTGGTCAACCTATTGAGCTAACCCCTTTTTTAAGTAACAACTGTCTTAGGCCCATGGCCATTCTATTCAATGGACCTCCTCCTAAGCCTGGGGATAGTGGGAGTGCTAGGGACTCAGAATTATCTGAGCAGTTTATACTCACAGCAGCAGACCGTCATTGCTGGGGGTCAAGCTTGGGTTCTCAGAATTGCAAGCCCGGATTGCTACCACTGATCTATCCCTCTATCCCAAAGCCCGATGCTTGCTTTCAGCAGTAGGATCCATGAATTGTTTGAACTAGTATTTATCCCGGGACTCTCGCGCAACCGTGGCTTGCATTCAAGTTTGTGTGACATTGAGTCGAGCCACCTGACCATGGAGCTATTCCACTTTCTTTGGATCATGCTTACAAACCTATATTCATCATCCCATTATTGAACTCTTGGTTGAAGTAAAATTATCATTATATTATTTGATTCCATGGATTTTTGTTTTGCAGAGGTGCGAGCAGATGCACAAGCGATGTGAGCAAAGTCAAGGAGGAAGTGGGGGACTAGGAGGTCTTCTGAGCGGCTTCAAGCTGGGTGGTCTTCTCGGCGGCCTGGGTGGTGGACATGGTGGCATGAGCCCAGAGTGCGCTCAGTTCAAGAAGCACTGTGGAAACAAGCCACAGTATGGAACAACTACCCTGTAAGTTTCCATGATCAAGACATTGCAGCACACAAGTTTGCATTGGTCTTTTGTTTTCTTATTCAACCTGAACAGTTGCCATGTTGCAATGTAGCAGATGCCCAAGGTCATGCCGCAAACACTCAATGGAAATCCGACATGACAGGAGTTTGCATCCAATGGTCTATGACCCCAAACGCTCCAGACAGTGAGCGTTTCCTTCATTTCTTCCTAGTTGTGTAGCCATTGTTCATTGTACACTCAGTTGTGGTTTTATGTTGCTTCTGGAACAGTATTGGAAATTTAATAATTTCTTTTGTAGTGGATATACCAGCACCACTCCATACACATCTACCACTGAATATTATTCTACCACCCCAGACTACACTTCCTCCACTGAATACCCCACCACCAGCGAGGGGCCAATTGTGGGTTCCACTGACTACACCAGCAGCAGCTACAGCACCCCAGACTACACTAGCCCCACATATAGCAGCTCCACCTATGCTCCAGTAAGTGCAAAAACAGAAGCATGGTAAAGCAGTGGCTTAGCGGGCAGCACATTAGTCTTTGGGCCAGGTGACTTTGGTCTGATTCCAAGTTTCTATGTCATTCAGAATAATGGAGGCCCACCTGTAGGGTACTAACCCTATAGGACAAACTATGGACCATACTAAAAGCAAGCCATTGGCTTAGCATCGTCATCCATGAGACGAAACAAGATGAGCTCATGATTACAATCAATTCTCACTCCTTTATGCATGAGAACGGGCATTTTCGGCTACTGGCATTAGAGAATGTATTTCAAACTGAGGGGCACTCCAAGTTCGGTGGTTAAGGCACATAGACAGTCACATACATATATGTACTTCACTGAGCTTGTGCTTTCTTTCACAACACCGCCAGATTTCTGGCCTGATCGAGCTGCACTTTAAACTCAGGAAAATCTCATTTGAAAACCTCCATATTGTTCATCAGCTATCCGATTAAAATTGTCTCTCCACTGAGAAATTCAACCCATCGTTTTAGGTGACTGCCAGACCAGGGTATGGAGGCGGAGCCAAGAAGGGGGGAAAGAAGGGCAGTATGGGAGGACACGGAGGTCATGGAGGTATGGGAAGTATGCTAGGTCACAAATCTACCGGAGGACTCCTCGGAGGCGTTATGAAAGGGGGTAATATATTCGGTCATGAAGGTATCCTTGGAGAACTCAAGGGATATCTGAAGAAGTAAATCTTGGCAAGCTTTAAGACAAATTATTCTGCGATCATCCACCATCATTCGCTGCATATGAACGATTTCATTCTGGATGGAATGTCGTGATATTTATTTATTGTAATAAAAGATGTTGTGTAATTAAAATATCAGTCCGATTCGCCAGGCGATGTTGTCCAAGTGTACAGTTATTTAGTATGCTGTGCAGAATGATCTGCTTTCAAAATCAAGGAAGAAAGTCTGTTTACTTCCTTGATCCCAAGAGTTGTGCGCTATCTATGGAGGCAAGTAGATGAAGTCAAGCTTGAACAGTGCAAACTCATTGGTATGACCACCAGCAGCAAAAAAAGCCGTAGCCATTTCCAAATTTGCAAACTACTTTTAAGGTATCGAATGCAATCTATTTTTTTTCAAATAGTAAGGAGTTCAAATTTTAGAGGCCTTGCGCAAGAGAGATCGGCTTCACCTAGCCCAGCTCAGAAGAGAGCTGGGTACCATTTGAGCATTCCCTGTTGGCGCTGGGTGAACGATGCAGTTTTTGAAAAATATTTTTCTTAATCTGTCTTGAACCCGATGCCATCAGCGGTTAATTGTAGTGGATGTGCCACGCCACATTCCTTACATATATATTTACTATATGGGTCCTACTTAGTCTGAGTATAATAAGCTCATAAGGGTAAAATAGTAGTGGTGCTTGAACCTGCAGTCGAACCATGTACTATTGATCAGGTCACCAGCAACTAGGGCATAGCTTCAACACAAAAGTTTTGGCAGCAGTGGGATTCGAACCCACGCCCTTTCGGACTGGTGCCTAAAACCAGCGCCTTAGACCACTCGGCCATGCTACCTGTGAGCGAAGCCACCGCTTAGAGAACAGTTGATGACGAAAATATTCTATCCTTGAATTGAAATACTTTCAACTCGATCCCTACACCTTGAGGTGCCGGATGCAGTCAACATATTTATTTATTGTTGCTCTCTGGCACTTGGGCATGTTTAGCGGGTTTCCTACGCCTGCAGCTTGTTGGACTGGTAGGAGCTAGGTATTATGCGAGGAGCTCGTTTTCACGGTGGGTGCCCAGACTGACTAGGACTTGAAGTCAGGATCTTTCTATGCTCAGCCAAGCACTCTAGCCATTGAGCTATCCTGCTTTTTGGAATGAACATTAGCCTGGTGTGCCGCATCATTCTCTGATTAACATTATCTCAGCCAAGCTGATACACCAATATTTACAATACTATTTTAAGTTCAACTGCTGGATGAAGGAAGGCCCAGCTCCTCCAGTACCAGCCATTTGTCTCAATCTTTGGCTTTTTTGGCCCAGTTTTTCTCTCATTTCTATCTTTACCATCTTTGCTGAACACCTATACTCAGTGACATAACGGAACTGTTCCTTCAAGTCACTGCTATTAGAGTATCTTCTCCTTTTTCTCAGATGCCCTCAACAAAACCATGCATGCAGGCTCAAGTTAGTAGGCTACACATAATCTGTGTACAACAACCATACGATAATGGAAGACTATTGCCGGGGAAAAATACCTGCTATCCAGAAGCACGCACCGATTGTACCACTGCCAGAGATCGTGAATCCTCAGCAATATAAAAACTACAGGCGGATATCGCTATTATTCCACGGGAAGGTCTCTGAACTAGTCATCATTGATAAAATGTAAAACAAATTGAGGCAGAGTATAAAGTATCAGTCAATGTCAGCACAACGAATGCGCTCATTCATGCAGATTATTGATGAATGGGACACAGAACCTTGACAATTACATCCAAAGCGTTCAATAGGCTCGGCCACCAGTTCTTGATAAAGAAAATGGTCTTACCCGGTTACCATCCAAAAATAATCGAATTTGTGCTCAACTGTCTTTCCAATCGTTGTCAATCCTCCAGTGCCCCCACTCCATAATTATAGTAAACTCAGCTGCGCGTGACCAATCACGAACCACAAACCCCATGAAGAGATAAAAGATACCAAGCTACCATCACTAACTGTTCAATCGAGGTCCACACCGAACTTAAGTATGCCTCTAACTGGGATATAATTCAGTCAAATATCCTGAAAACATCAAGGAGTAATTAACTGAAAAGGAGCATATTTGATATAATTCTTCTCTACCAGGATGACACTACAGCCTTCCAAACACCAAACGAAGGATGAGAAGATGTTTCAAAAGTTTCATACCTCATAGCATCAGGCTTTTGAATGCCACTAAAACATTGTGGAGTTTTAGCAGTATCTAATAAAACTAAAACTGTGTATCTTGAGTTAAGCGCTCTATCAGTGAGCTATCCCATGCATTATCCCAATTGATCACAATGATGAAAACGGATAACATGAATTGAATCTCGTATACATGTAATTCCTATAATTTGGATCTATGGATTTTTCTTCTACATGTATCTATTTATACCCTGCAGCATGCTCATGCGGGAGCTGAAAAGTGAGAGGGCGATTTTGTGTGAGCATTAGAGCGTATTAATATCAGACACCATCCGCGTCATTCACCATCATGCTGAACCCACGAACACGGCTACGCAAGTCACTCTGACCACTAAGCCCATAGCTACTTCCGGATTGAAATTGACTTAGTTGATATTCAAGCAATGACCTACTGTTTATAATCTCCATATAGTTACATGCATGAGCGATCAGCGCCCGTGGATCACTCTAATAACTTCAATACGGCATTGATGCCGTACTATCCGCCCTGGTTTGCGCAGAGCTGGTTAGAGCTGAGACAATCGGAATCGGCTGAACGATTTGCAAAGGGATTAAGACTCGGATTTGAGTTTTTAATGCGTGTTTGCTGGTCGATGTAGCGGTCCCGTTTTGGCTTTATCGAAGCATCAGATTCATACATTGGACACCGCCTTTGAAGTTCACTACGCTCTTAGCACGGCAAACCGAAAAGTGCACCTCTAGGTTTATATAGCTATAAAGTGACCATGATAGTTTGGGGGAAAGTGAAGGATTGTAATTGTGACATGGTCGAGCGTAGAGATATCATTTAATGGCCGCTAACTTTGCCGAGGAATTTTCGTAGACCATTTTCGAACCTGCGTTCGGTACAGTGTCACTGCTCAGATCTTGAATTGACTAGCCACTGGTAGCTATTTTAAAACAATTTGGCACCTGACAGCTCTGTCGCAATTGGGGATGTAAAGAAACTGTAATCACTATGTGCATCTAGCACAATTGTATACATATTTACATTATTTACACTTACAATAATGTACATGTATGCACACAGGATATAAAACATCAAGTTTCAAAATACATTACCAAGCATGGCGCTCATAAAAAAAACCAAGCTCACTATACAGTCCAGTCTCCAGAAACCACCATGGGGATTATACGCCTACAGTAACCACTGTCTTCAAATACTGGGAGATTGGCCTCATGACATCACAAGGAGATACTAGCCAAAATGACTTCATCATAAACTCACAAGATGACTTCGTCTCGTGTTCTGTACTCCAATGTCAGTGGGAGGTCTTTAGTTCGCCAGCGGGTTTTCAGTATGAATTCTAGAGTGTGATCTTTCCCCATGGGTTCTTTCTGGCAGAAGATATCGAGGGTGTTATGCTGATCGGGTGTACCATACAGTTTAATTGATACGTACTGTTTGAGTGTGCGTATCGTAGTGTGTATGGAGCAGATGAGGAAAGGCCTGTCCAAGGGTGGCAGACTCTCTTCTCCATGAAGTTCCAGCGATACCTGCAAACAGCGGATTGTGAGTTAGGAGAGAGGACAACTCCGACTCTTGAATCAGCTACACTGGCCAGACAATGAGTCAGTCGGTCGGTCAAGGAATCAGTTGGTCAGTCAGGCAAACGCGCAGTTCGTCGGTCCGTCAGTCAATAGGTCGTTCGGTGAGTGGATCAGTTAGCCTATGGGTAGGGTACCCATTCAGCCAGTCGTCTAGTAAACATTGTACCTGTGTGTCATCCCTGTGGTAGTTGCAGTCAGCTCCTTTGTCCTTAACTTCCTCCTTGTGACCATTAGTGACGACGGCTGGGGCGTTGCCTGATGAAAAGCAGGTAAATTAATCCTAATAAAACATACACTTCTAAAACTGTTGTACATCATAACTTTCAAGTTTTCAACCATCTACTCTACTCCCTGATTTTTTCTGATAGGTTGATGAACAATCCATCATATTACACGGATTAGAAATAAACTTTCAATACTTCTAACTATGATGTTTGTTCTTGGGGCTTGAAGACCAAACCTGGTGGCTTAGCGCAATGTTACCCATGTATTTGCTTTTCGTATCTAATCTAAGTTCTAACTCTCCGGCGATGGCCCTCTCCAGCATCTAGTAGCCAGGGAGGACAACTCTAATACAGAGAGCCGAGACTGCTCAATCAAAGCAAGGGATGACCAGCTTCACCTAGGAGGTGTTGGAACCACTTTAGAAGTTCGGCAAGGCAACCCATAATGTGAAAAGAGACAAGAATTCACCAGGACAGCTCAACTCACGAATTGTTTGGCGACCCAAAAGATGAAGTTTAGCACGGGACTGTTGAAAGGTGTCATTTTTACAAGAGGTCTGTGAAATCAGGTGGCACAGTGCCGATGTACAATAATAGAATATGCAGTGACTTACCAATGGGCTCTGATTCTGGAATGGGGAGATTTCGACTGCGATAGAAGTGCTCCATCCTGTCTTGCTCACGTTTGCGCAGTTCTGGCATCGCGTGAAACACAATATCCTGACAAAATAGGGGGAACCCGTAATTGAGCAATACACAAAGGCAGCCCCCTGTCCCCGCGGTCAACAATTAGCTGACAGCGTCTAGACTGAATCTGTGAACAGCCATATAAGAGAAGCAGACTCTACATTTAGTAGCTTTATTTTCCAGTTTTATGAAATTGTTTGCCCATTTTTTGAGAAACTCATGACGCGCCCAACCTTCTACAACAAAGCTAGTTTGTCACCCCAGTTTCATGCTAGTGACGCTCATCAAAAACAATCCAAGCATTTTCTATTATTGCCCAATTACCGTTTATGAAATTAATCAAATAGAAAATAGCAGGATGGCCCAGCTGTAGAGAGCTGGGCTCACAATTGTGAGAACATAAGCGCGAATCCCAGTCAGTGAGTGTGAGATCCTCAGTTTTATTCTAGTCAAAACAAAAACAAGTCTCACTGTGCAGTTGAACGTCGACACTGATCCGCTTGTGGTGCTCCATGCTAAGCCCTAATGGGCACAAAAAAACTATCTAACTGAGCAGTTTCACCACAATGGTGAGGGGCGAGACAAGAAAAAATCCTTCTAGAATAAACACCAACGAGTCTCCGCATGCTGACAAACCTGCATAGTTCTGTCTATCATGATGTAACTGAGCGAGTGACTCTGGTGGATTAGGATGTTACACTCAGGACAGGTATTTTCCTCTTCCAAGTATCTGACTATGCATGTTTTACAAAAGGTGTGTAGACATTCAATGATCGTAGTGGCTTCTATGAGGTAACCTATAAGAAAAGGAACGACTTCCTTATGAATAGCGATACAATGATTCAGTTTCTCAGTTGAACGCGGGGTTCTCAAAACCTGTAATCGCCATGGTGGCATGGGATGGTATTGAGGTGGTTTCC
>Ga0224511_10001489_pt1 | contig 14265 bp, 13 predicted proteins | sample SF_May12_sed_USG_2_FD_169988 | JGI IMG/M metagenome (GOLD analysis project Ga0224511, IMG submission 169988) | Sediment microbial communities from San Francisco Bay, California, United States - SF_May12_sed_USGS_8_1 | ecosystem: Environmental > Aquatic > Marine > Sediment | place: USA...
GCAGGCGTGGATACGGGGCTCATGATTTATCGCCATCTCACGGGCCAGCCGGTGCAAACCTTTCCACCCATTAAAAACGGCACGCGCCTGCTAAACCTGTACCAGGATTATAAGGCCTTCCGCGATTTACATCGCTTGGGCGAACTTTCGTTATTCGGCTGGCTCATTAGTTTGATGCATTGGCAAACCTTCGACTTTTTCAGTATCACCGACCCCTGGCCCGCCACAGCCAAGCTGTTAAAAATCATCGGCGGCCGCTTCCGGAAAATTTTTGGCTAGCATGCCGGGCAACACCCTTGCCGCCGACAAACTCAGCGCCTACCTCGGCACGCTGCTCAGCAAACTAGCCGGCGACACACCACAGAACCAAACACTCGCGGAAACCTTGGTGTGGCACGACCTCATCGGTCGCCCCGCCCAGGGCGTCGCGCGCTTCCAGGCGCTGTACCACGATATCCGCGAGGGGCGCATTACCCATCCCTGCCAGCCCGCACTCATTAAAAAGAATCACAGCGGCGCCCGGCTCGACGGCGACAACGGTCCGGGGCAAACCGTGGCAACCCAGGCCATGGATCAGGCCATGACCCTGGCGCGGGAAGCGGGCATGGGCCTGGTGACCGTGGGCAACAGCCACGACCCGGGCACGGCCGCTTATGAAGTGCAACGCGCCGCCAGGCAAAATCTGGTGGCTTTAGCCTTCGGCACCAGCGCCCCGTGCATGGCCGCCCACGGCGGCAGCGAACCTGTACTCGGAGAAAACCGCCTGGCCTTTGCTGCCCCCCGGAGTACGGACCAGCCCCTACTGTTTGAAATGCTCACCACCGCGCCCGACCCCGCTCCCGGCCTTCTGAAGGGCACTGCGCCATTGATCCAAACCACCCTGCAACCCTTCGCCGGGGCCAAGGGTTACTGTCTGGCCGTTATGGTGGAGATCCTGGCGGGCATCCTCAGCGGCAATGCGGAAGGAGAATCGGGTGACACCGGCCAGTGTTTTGTTGCCATCGATATCAGCCGTTTCATGCCCGCCGCCGAATTCCAGGATCGCATGGAAGAGCTGTATGGCTTCATTAAAGCATCGGGCGACGACCCCTCGAGCCTGCATCTGCCTGGCGAGGCACGCTGGCAACTGCTGGCGCAACACCAACAGCAAGGCATCACTCTCGACCCCGGCACTGCCAGGGAACTGGCAGCGCTGGGACAGGAACATGGTCTGACCTGGCCAGCGGGAGACCTGCCATGACCGCCGTACGCGCCCCCCAAAACACCCTGCGGGACTTCGCCGTCAGCGTGCTGCAAAAGGCAAAAGTGGCGCCGGAACAGGCAGAGTGCACCGCTGATATCCTGGTGTGGTCCGACCTCATCGGCCGCGGCAGCCAGGGCGTGTGGCGCCTACCCATCCTGTGTAAGCGTACGGGCATGGGCATCCTCAATGGCCGCTGCCAACCGCAATGGACCCGCAACGCCGCCGCCGTGGAGAGCGTCAACGGCGACAACGGCCTCGGGCATTACGTAGGGCACGTGGCCATGGCCCGGGCAATGGAACTGGCAAAGAAAAACGGCTGCGGCATGGTGGGCGTTACCCACAGCAACTACTACGGCGCCGGGGCCTACTACGTGCAAATGGCCGCCCAACAGGAAATGATTGGCCTGGCCTTCAGTAATTCTTTTCCCAAGGTCGCGGCCCACGGCGGTTACAAGCCCGTGTTTGGTACCAACCCCATGGCCTTCGGCGCACCCAGCCAGGACGGCCACAGCCTGTTGGTGGACATGGCCACTGCCCAAAGCGCCGGTTCCACAGTACGCAAATACCAGGAAGCCAACAAGCCCATGCCCGAAGGTATTGCCGTGGACGCCCAGGGCAAACCCATCACCGACCCGTTTGAAATTGAAAAAGGCACCATCCTGCCCGCCGGCGGCGCCCGCGGTTACGGCCTGGCCCTGCTGGTGGAAATCCTGAGCGGTGTCCTTACCGGCGCCGGCTTCAGCCACCATGTAAAATCCCTGTACAAAGACTTTGAACACGGCGGCAACAACGGCAACCTGCTCATAGCCATCGACATCAAACAATTCCTGCCACTACAAAACTATTACCAAAAACTCAACACCTTCCTGGCGCTACTGCACGGCTCCACCCCCACCGACCCGGAACGCAAAGTCCTCTACCCCGGTGAACTACGCTGGGAAGAACATGACCACAACCAACAGCACGGCATACCGCTGGACAAAGCAACGAAAGAGGCATTGGAGAAGTTGGGCAAAGAATTAGAGGTGAGAGTACCGTGGTGAGCAAGTAATAATTAATAATTGGGGTCAGAACTAAATTAGCCGGGTGAACTAAAAAGAGGTTTTACTCTGACCCCAATTATTTTTAGTATTTAGTAATTATGTTTGGCTTTCGTATTGTACACAAACTCTTCCATGTCATTATTTCTGCCTGAGATCGTACAGCCATCAACTTCTTTAACATACTGATCAACACCACTCTTGAGGTTAGGCATTCGACTCCAGATGCTACTCGCTTCTGCAGAACCCTCGGCAACGAATCTTCCATTCCGTGTTAACCTGGCGGTATCCAGTCCATAGCGGACAACACACTCCTGGAAGGCGCTGGCGGTTTCATCGGGATACCAGGCCGAAGCGCGATCATGATGCTGACAGAGATAGTCCAGTGAATCGATAGGGCCTGCTGCAAACGCCTCCCAGAATTCTTCCTCACTGGGATTACCTTTGCCGCAGAATCGTCCGTACCAGTAAACTGGTGTACCCCACACTGGGCCAGGTTCACAGGCCACTGGATCATCGTTATAACATTGAGTCTGGCCGCTACGATAAATTGCAGGCGTAGTTCGTTTGGGCGGCGCACGCAGGTCAGCAATGAGCAGGAACTGGTTTAGTTCACCTTCGTAATAATCCGTGTTTCGCCAGTTTCCATGTAAGCCCTCTTTGACATATAAAATATAAGATTCTATTTCTAGGCCGCCTTCATCAGATACTGCAATTTGCTTTCTTGTTACGCCGATAAAATCTTCCTGTAACTGGAAGTCATCGATATTTGATGCAACACCCGCCCAGGCGTCATTGATAGCATTTTTCGCATAAAAACGGTTGTCATGATTGAGTACGCCAATGCGGCCCCCTTCAAGCTGCATTTTTTTGCAATTGGTACCCATCACAGACCAGGCAAAATTAATATTGTTCTTGACCATGCAGGTATTATTTTCAAGTCGTACACCAATTCGAGAATACTCCAGTTGAAAAGAGCTGACGCCGGTAAGCTCATCCTGCCAGTTACGTAATAAACTATCCCGAACACGGAAAGTCCCATCTTCAAGGAGCACACCGATGCGTAGTGGATCGGTGCCGATGGGTTTATATAGCTGAAACTGTTTTACATTTGCGGGTTCAATCTCAGTCCATTGTCCGCGCGGGTCAAGAACATGCAGACTGTCATCATCGCGCAACACGGCAATATAGTTTCTTTCCAGTTGAAACGCACGGACACCGCTAGCCACAACAGTGTTCCATGTACCGAAAATGCCGGACCTGGTTTTAAGTTCGCCGCTATCGAGCAATACGCCAATCAGGTTTCCTTCTAGCTGAAAATCCCGGGCAGTAGCAATCGCCAGATCGATCCATTCCGTATTACGTTCGGTGACGCGCAAGCTACCCACACCATTTACCACATCGGTCAGAATCGCCATGCGATCACCCAGTACCTGAAACTTTTCAACAGCCCCCTGTGTCCACGGTGATGATGGGCCGGTGAATTTATATGGTGGGGCATTCTCCGGCAGGGTATTCAGATTAGTGGGGCAAACAATATCTTCCCAGGTGTTGCGGGAGACTTCTTCACGGCAGAAGATATCTGCCTTTACCCTAAAACTACCATTGATCAGCAATAAGGGCGAGGTGTCGCGTCGCGCCGGCCACGCGGTATACATGTCGGTCTGGTTACTGATACGACCAGGAAAATTTTCAACCTGCTGATCGACCGTAATCACGGCGCTGTCACTGAGACCGTTGATAGAGACCGTAATGCTTTTATCAGTGAAGCCGCCCGGGTCACCCGCTGGGATTTTGGCATAGATGGTCACGAGGCCGGTGGCATCGACTCTGGCCACATCGAGATTGGCTGATTCCCAGGTGAAGTCCACATCCGGGATGATATTGCCATCGGCATCATAGGCCGTGGCCGTGAACTGACGGTGCTGACCCATGCGGATCGAAGTCCAGCTCCGCGGTGAGATTTCGACCGAGGCCACTTCTGGTGGTGCATTTTCTTCACCCCCATTACCGCCACCACCGCCTCTTCCGTTTCCTTCGTCACACGCCGATAAGGCACCAAACGAAATGGCAAGCAACAATACAACCAGATGATGAAATACAAATATGCGATTATTGGCAGCCGATACGCTGCCCGGCTGATACTTACTCATTACAACCTCCATAGTTGCTGAGCGAAGTCAGGGCTCAGTTTTAGAGAATTACCATTGAATACAACCCAATCCCTTTTGTTTAGTTTTAGTTGGGATTTGCAGCGCAATAATGACTTATGTCAATTTCGAGGTCAACGCATTAATCCTGGAATTCAGGATTCGGGACTGATTTATCTAATTGCCAGAAGATGCTCGCCCAGTTCCGGCAAGTCAGGTTCGCCTTTAGATTCGCTCATACCGGCGAAAGCTTTGCTGGCGAGTTCGGTTTTGTCGTTCCACGCGCTGATTGCAAAACCGTCGTCTGTGATGACCTGGCGGAATGGCCTCAATGAAATCAGAAAACTCATAAACTATCATTAACTACCATTAAAATTGGTCAGGTTCGATTGATCATAAATCAAGGATTCGGTGGCTTTTTATTTTATGAGGTATTGGCAGTCTCAGCCCTGTCCTCTCCTGCAAGTGGAAGAGGGGTTATAACGGCACAATAAAACTGCTACTGCACCCTACACCAGCTAGTACGGAATACCGCCCGTTTCCCGGGTAAACTCGGCAAGCCTGTCATCCGTGCAGACTGACGTGTACCAGTCATAATTCGTGATGGCATCATACATATTCCACATTCTTCCCCATATGACATCCCAATTGGCGCTGTCTTTTGTAATCACTCTTCCATACGACGTTAATTTTGCATGATTGATACCGTAACGCACGATACAAGCGCCATCGGCCAATGTATCCTGACAGTCCGGGTTTGTTGTTAAATCCCACAGACTTGCTCCCTCGGGACAGCCTGAACTCCAGGTGTTGGGATACCAGCCATGTTGCTTGTCATGGTGCTGACACAGGGCATCAAACGAATCAAGGGGCCCGACTCGGGTAGCAACAGCCAGGTCCACCGGCACACCCATGCCGCAGAATCGGCCATAGTAGGCCACTGGAACAGCGAATTCCGAAACAGCGTAACAATAAGTGGGCTGGTTAGCATGACATCCCGGCTGAGCTGCCTGGTAACTTGCCGGCGTTGTGCGCACTGGCGGTAACGGTACCGCGACCAGGAGCTGAAAATGGGAGACGCCCTCTGCATACGCTGGCGTGGTAAACCAGCCGCCAAATTGATTTAAAAGGAAACTACCGCTTCTTACACGCAACTGATTCGTGTCGGTCAGGATGCCAAGCCGGGTACCTTGCAGCTGAAATGCCTGCACACCACCAGTCGCATGAGTCACCCAGTCTTCAGTCCATCGCCAAATAGTGAGCAATCGGTATCCGTCTTTGCTTTTAAAGGAACCGTCCTCGAACTGCACGCCCACTCGCCGGTTCTCCAACTGGAACTCCCTGACCCCGGCCGCCACATCCTGCCATTGGCCGGACCGGGCGCCGATCTGTGAATAGACTCTTAACGTACCATTCTCCAGAAGCGCGCCAATATGGCGCGCTTGTGAGATTGGACTCTGATATATCTGGAACTGTTGTATGCTTGTTTCAATTCGTGCCAACGGTTGGCTGGCAAGATTGTCGCTTGTTAAGAGATCACCGTTATCCAATAACACCCCGGTTCGGTTTCCCTGAAACTGAAAATCCCTGACGCCGCTGGTGGCGAGTACGGTCCAGGCCCCATGAATACCGGTTTTGACGCGCAGGACACCGTCCTCACGCAATACACCGATGCGATTGCCCGATAAAAGGAATTTTTTTACACCGGTTGTTTCCAGCTTGGTCCATGCACCGTGGATACCGTCTTTCACTATCAAGGCCCGGTCATTGATCAAGACACCGATACGATTGCCCTCAAGCTGGAAATCTGCGGTGTTAGCGGTTACCAGCAAGGTCCACTCGGTATCGCGATCCATGACACGAAATGCTCCAAGACCCTCCGCCATGTCGCTCAAAATACCGATGCGATTGCCCTCCCATTGGAATTTCTCGATACGCCCCTCAGAAAGGGGTGAATACCACGGGGATACCGGTGTGCGGGGAGACCCATAAATATTGGGCACCATGAGCTTGCCATCCGTGAGTATGGCTGGCGCGTTTTCGTGCAGAGCGAACCAGACCGTGTACATATCGCCATAGGTGCTTGGTATCGCTGAAATCACATGCAGTTGAGCGACGGCGCCTGTGTCGCCGGCCATCACCTCCACAAAACCTGAACCGGTTGACAGCGCAGTAACAAAACCCGTGTCATCGATGCTTGTCACGGGCGCGCGGTTGGGAGGCTGGGCGCTGCATTCCACTGACAGACCGATGTAAAAACATGTCCGCCAGGTGAACTGCGTATCGGGAATGGGATTGCCTTCGGCATCCAGCGCCGTGGCTGTAAATTGTTGCCTTTGTCCGATGCGGTTGGCATTCCAGGTGGCCGGCGAAATGGAGATGCTGGCGACTCCCTGAGGAGAAGGTTCAGTGGGTTGACCACCAATGTTGTCGCCACCTTTTTTGTCTTTATCGTCACATCCTGACAAGGCGCCAAGCGAAATGACGAGACACAACACAACCAGATTACAAAAGGAAAAAACGGGACGGTGGGCAGCCCATATGCTGCGCGGCAGATGCTTGCTCATTACAACCTCCAGAGATTGCTGAGCAGGCCAGGGCTCAAAGTGTTAGCTAATTATTAGTATTGTTAGTCAGTGTTGATAGCACCCCGATCCCTTATCGTTGTTCTTGGTTGGGATTGGATAGAATCATAATGACTGATACCGGTTACCGGGTCAATGAAATAACCTGAATGGCCAGACAGAAAGACCGGGTTAGGCGCCGGTATTGCCTGCTCCTCACCCGGCGCAATAGGAAAGCCATTGCGCCCTACGCAAAAAAAGTGGGGCGGATTAAGCGTGAGCGAATCCGCCGTATGTGAAGTGTTCCAACTTAGGTGTATGTTTATGAACCCGGTTTTACCGCAACAGTCTCAATCAGACTCACCCGTTCTTCTTCAAGATTGCGGTGCAGGTTGTAGGCCTTGGTGCGAATGTCGTTGCCCACCAGCAAATGCACACCCAGTTCCGGCAGATCGGGCTCACCTTCGGGTTCGGTCACACCAGCAAAGGCCTTGCGTGCAAGTTCGGTTTTGTCATTCCACGCGCTGATTTCAAATCCGGCGTCTGTGATGACTTGGCGGAAGGGTTCCGGTGGAATCAGAAAACTCATGGAATGGTCCTGCGCCCAGGGCACCGGCACATAGATCGGTGTGTTTTTGTTACCGCAAACTTCATATAAAACGGCGCGCCCGCCGGGCTTGAGCACGCGGCACACTTCTTTGAGCCAGGTCAGTTTGTCTTCAACGTTCATATTCATTTGAATTGACCAGGCGCCGTCAAAGGTGTTGTCTGCAAATGGCAGCTCCAGGGCGCTGGCTGCCTGGAACGACACGCGATCCTGCATATTGAGCAATTGGGTTAATCGCTCTGCAACATCAATGTATTCGTCGCTTAAATCAATGCCGGTGGTGCGGCAACCGGTGTCATGGGTTAAACGACGCGTGGAGCCGCCGATGCCACAACCCACATCCAGGATGTGCATGTCCGGCGTAAAACCGGAAAGTTTTATGAGCTCTTTGGTGGCGGTATCGCCGCGGATATGAAATTCATCCACCGGCTGCAGATCGTCTATTGTCACCTTGGCCAAATCCAGGCCAAGTTCGTTCAGGCCATCAATGATTCGGTTATACAAATCATTGGGCGAGTAATAACTGTGTATGTGCTTCATTTTGTTAACTGGTGTAGCGAGGCGAGCCAGTTTACCCGTTTATCGATGTCGTAACAGCGTGCCCGCAGCCTTCCGGCTTAAAGACGCGTTCCGTCGATGCCGGGTGCCTGGCCAGGCTGGCGGCGGGACGTCGCGGCCGCGCAACCAGTTCGCCACTGCAATTGGGGCACTTGCCGTTAAGGCGCGTGTCGGCGCAAGTGGCGCAAAAGGTACATTCGAAGGAGCAGATTCTGGCCTCCGCAGATTCCGGCGGGAGATCCTTGTTACAGCATTCGCAATTGGGTCTTAGAGCAAGCATTGAATATTCCTTCTTTGGGTTAACGACGCCTGGACTGGAAGCGCAAAATCATGCGGGAAAGACCGGCGGAGATCAAGCGGAGGTCGGTGGACTGCAGACTTATTCACTGGATGCCGGGCAACACCCTGCGGACGGCGAAACAAGCGGCGCAATAATAATTCCATTGCGCCCTACTGTTCTTTTCTGGTGGCGCCCAGCCATACGGTATTGTCTTTTTGGCATGAATAAAATAACTGGTTATGCGGCAGCCTTGCGGATTTCTAGCTTGTTTCGGTAATGGCCCGAAGCATCTCCAGTGCGTCTTTAATCGTTGGGGCATAGAGCTTGGCCACACAACAGGCGCCGGTTTGGGCGGTATGGGCTTTAACCAATCCGAGCACCTGTTCCAGGCTCATGGTATCACCCTTCGGTTCCGGCTCGATAAAGCCGTCTTTTTTCTTCGTTAAACCGAAGACATGGCCGTCGGCATCAATCAGACAATCCGATTCCTCATAGCTCGCCGCATGCAAGTCGGCATCACTTTGCCATTGCACTTGATCGTGAACATAGGTGAGTTCCACATCATCAGTATGATGAATGACTGCGGGCCAATGGATCATGTGTTATACCAAGATCACTTGGTCAGGCTTTTAATTCGCTGATAACAGTGCTTTCAATTTCCGGCAACTCTTTGACCAATTTGGCATAGGCCAGGGACATGCTGTCTTCTTCGATGTCGGAGACTTTCCAGACGCCGTTTTCCAGGGTAAAGCTCCAGATGGTTTCCACTTCCTTGTAGCGTTTGCTACCTTCCACCACTTTGCCGCTTTCCCGGTGTTGCAGGTAGTCCTGCATGTTGGCTTCCATGGAAATCACAATCATGGAATCTTCGTGCTCCCCACCCTGATTGCGGTGCACAAACAACAGAGGTTTGATGTGGGTAATCTTCTTCACCTTACAGATATTCACCAAGCCTTCTTTTTTCCAGCGGTCGAGATGGGCCAGTTGCTGGTTTTGCCAATACCAGTCCGTCATCCATTGCGAGACACCGGATAGATCTTCTTTGTCCCAGCCGGAGTGGACGCGGTAGAAACAATCCTTGGCCCGTTCCTGGATCTTGAGCCAATCGAAAACAGAACTGTAACCTGCCATAAAGCGCAGGTCTTTACGTGCCCGGCGCTCGGAAAGTTTTTCCCGGATCATGACATACGTAATCAGCGGCAGGAAAATGATGGTCAAGATACCTAGCGCCACCCGCCCCCAAAAGGTTTCAAACGTGGCCCGGGCGATCTTGCCGCCGGGCCCGGCCAGCGCCGGCTCCATCACAAACAACAACACCAGGGACACTAAACACAATGCGACTATCATTTCTCTTTTCATGTTTCACCTCGTATTGGGGCCGGCGGCGATAGGCGGGCACACATCAAATAAATATAGCACATGCTGCTGGTGCTACCGGTGCTGACAGACGAAATATTGAATAATTACAGGGCGTTACGATCATCCAACGCCATAGGAAAGCCATCGCACCCCACCCGACAATAATAGCCGGGACGGATTAAACGTAAGCGAATTCGGCGAATATTGCAGCGGGAAGGAACCAGGGACTGATCACAGTTTTTGCCAATATAAAGAAAAAAGAAATTTGTATCGGCCCCATTTTTTCTAAGGCGGCTTATTTTTTGTCCAGCCACGAACTCGTTACATGACAGGTATCGCAGGGTTCAGTCGTTGGCATATGTCCGGCGTTTTTACCTCTCGCAATGGTTCCATCGTGACAATTCTCACAGCTATCAGTCGTATTATCGTGGCTGAAGGGCAATATGGTTGGCTTCCAGACATCCATGGTGTGACATGCCTAACACAACTCGCTGGTTACCGGGTGGGTTGGGGATTTATAAGTACGGGGGCTCACACCATCATGACAACTGGAAGAGGCGCATGCCAAACCCGCTGCGGTGCTGTGATCAATTGGGTCTATTGGTTCCGGGTCACCACCGTTGCTGCTCTCCTCGCCACAGGCGGTTAGAAGCCCAAGCAAAATGAGCATCCCCAGTTTTTTGAGTATTGTTTTGTCCATACCGCCCCACCAATATCGGCCCCGAGAAACATACTGGCCTTGTCCGTCTTCCCGTGTCTTGTTTTGATGGAAGGAGTACGTGCCTTCCCGGCAACACTTGAGAGACGGAATCATGAGGGAAAAAGGAGGCAGTATCAAGTAAACAATGCACAGTATATAAGGAAATGCTTCATTAGAAAGCACTCACCTCGGTCCTTCTGCATTAAGATATTTTAATAACAAAGAGATTTTACTCTCTACGATCTATGCGGTGGCTTTCTTCCTGCCACGGCCATCGCCCCTCCGCTTCCAGATGAAGCATGACACTGAGAAATGAGCGAATCACAATTATCAGCGTCAGGATGGCAATGTTCTCTAACGTATCCGCCACAATAACGGTCCGTATGATATCGCCGGCAATAAGAAACTCCAGACCCAGAATAATTGATCTCCCCAGTTGCTGCCGATAGATTTGGTAGGCGACGCCTTCCGGTGAATGCCGATAAGTACGAATAAAAATAACGGAAAAAATACCCATTCCCAAGACAATTACCAGTACACCCACGGCCTCAATAGCATAACCAGCGAAAGAAATAATTTCGGTAAATTTCATGGTTACGTTTCCCTAAGTAGCGGTAATCGGAAACCCGATACGGCGTTTTGAACAGGAAAAAAGTAGCACGAAGACCCGGTAAAAACCTTAATCTGGCGCAATAATCGATGGCAATAGTTTAGAATAGAGCAACTGGTTTCACTAGAAACACCGGCCGAACCGGTAGCGTATGCGACGCGAAGAATTACTAAGGCGTTAGCCCTTATTACCTGCTTTTATTTGAACAAAATAATAGCGTCCCAATATCACCAGGGATATCCCCCCGAGTATCATTGCCCCCGAAAGGGCAAGCCGAGGCGTAATTACCTCGGAGACAAAGACGACTCCTCCCAATGCGGCAATCACTGGAACAGACAATTGCACGACCGTCGCTTGCGTTGCGGTCAACCCGGCGAGCGCGGCATACCAGATGGTGTAACCAATGCCTGAGGCGATGGCGCCTGATAATACAGCGAGCAATATGCCTTCGACTGAATAGTGCGCGTGTCCCAGAGTAATCACAGCTACGATCATTACCAGGGGTACGGTGCGCAGGAAATTAAAGGTGGTATCCATTAGCGGTGCATTTGAGGTTCGGCCTTTCAGGGTGTAAATACCCCAAGCGATACCGGCTGTGGTCATAAGCACAAAACCGGTAAGCGGCGGCGTGGAAACACCGGGCAACACCAGGTAAACAAACCCGGAAAAGGCAATGGCTATGCCCAACCATTCCGTCAGGTGCAATCGATTTCCCGATATCACCGAGAGCAATATCATTGTGATCTGAACGGAACCAAACAGAATCAACGCACCGGTACCTGTATCAAGCGTTATGTAAGCATAGGAGAAGGCAATGGCGTAAAGAAACAACATAAAACCCGCTGACCAACTGCCCCTGGCAGTCATGCCCTTTTTATTGCTTTTGCTCTTTACTATAACCAGAAGAACAAGGGCGCCTGACAATAACCGTATAACGGTAAAACTTGAGGCATCAATGGTTTTGTCTCCCAATGCCAATCGGCACAACACTGAGTTCGCGGCAAAGGCAACCAGCGCCAGAACAGTCAATATCAGGGTTTTTACAACATAATGACTGGATCGGTTGATCAAGTAATCTGCTGACCTTTAATGGGCATTGTGTAACAAACCGCGTTTCCATCCAGGACAAGCGTTCCATCCAAAAGAAAGACTCGCGATTCCAGCTCCGTAATAGGTTTGTCTTCTCTCACCTTGACGACCTTAACTTCGCCGGTAATGGTGTCGCCCGGTTTAACAGGGGCCTTAAAACTCCAGCTTGTCTTCAAAAAAACCGTGCCCGGCCCGGGAAGATCCTCTGCAACAACGGCGTTCAGGATTGCGCTGGTGACACCCCCCTGCACGACAATACCGCCAAACCGCGTAGCCTTAGCAATGTTCTCATCATAGTGTAATGGGTTACGGTCACCGCTGATCTCGGTGAATAACTCGATATCGCGGGCAGTCACCACCCGCGAACGTCGGGCAATTTGTCCGACCTCAGGAATACCGTTCGGCCATACTTCGCTGCCTACCTTCATGTCTACTCCATTAGTGGCTATACGCTGCTAAATGCAGCATGATATTTAATAACACCTCTTTGATCTTTTAAAGATCCAGGAACCAACTCCATAACCATAAATACGCCTTCAGGGACTTCGTATTCGGACTTAACCCCGAAACTGGCTGAAGGCAAAAAACCGAACCTTGGGTAATAACCTGGATGCCCCAGGACCACAACGGCATCGTAACCCAGTGCGCGACAACGGTCCAAGCCGGCTAGAACCAACAGGGAACCAATACCTTTGTTCTGATATTCAGTCTGCACCGCCATAGGGGCCAGTCCCATTATCTTTACGTTACTCTTACTACCAATAAGCTCTACTGGAGTAAATAATATGTGTCCAACTATCTTGTCTTCGGTTTCCGCGACCAATGATACGTAAGTACAACCACACTCTCTTAGCGTATTGACCAGATTCGCCTCGGTCGCGGTTCCAAATACCTGTGAGTTTAGTTTCCATATTTTCTCTATATCAGAGGCTTTTTCTTCCCGGATATTCATATAATTCCCACTGGGTGGCGCTCCCAGCAATCAGACTCCATTGACGATATGAAATCAAGCCCGAAGCGTAAATCCTATGATGTTTTGTTGGTGAAACCTGATTTAGGGTGGACTGACACAAAAAATCCACAGCACAGAGACAGATGAATCAGCTTGGCTTCCACTTGCTCCGGAAGTTTTCCATGGAGTAGATGCGCGCGGCTTGCTGTTGATAGTACTGGACTAACTCGGGTGGTGCGATTTCCGATAGGCGGGTCACGGTTTTTTGTACCTGTTCATCCGTCTGATTAATCAGGAACTCCTCGGCGACGTCTTTTTTGTCGGTGATGGCGCCCAGGTCACGCAGCACCGCCTTGTCATTGCGGATGGTGATGTTTCCCAAAAAGACCAGGTCGGTGTTAAAGCGTCCACGCGCCCAGATTTTTTCATCAAGCGCCAGGGCTTCGTTGATCAGGGTCTTGGCTTGCTCGATATCATTCCTTTCAACAAGCGTCTTGATTTCGCTGTCCAAAAAACGGTCATTGCGATACTTGACAACAATGTCCTGTAGGAGATAAGGGATAGGTACAACCCCCAATAACCGCTTCCAGACCCAGGCCCTATCGAGATAAATAAACGGATCCACCAGGTCTTCCAGCACCACAGTCAGGCTCAGGCTGTTTAGGGTGCGCCCGAGTTTGGCCTTGGTGAGGACACTGTAGTTACCCCGAACCACTTCCAGAATGACTTTGACGTTTTGTTTAATCGAGTGCAGAAATACATTCTGGTGTCTGCTAATGAAGCGATCCACAAATTTTAATAGCTTGCTGCCGTCGACCTTCTCCCTCAGCCCCTTGGTAAGACTGGAAGCGCCCCGCTTGCGCAGCAAATGGATGGCGAAGTCATCGGTGAGATACACCTTTTTTACCTGAATACCACCCATGATAGGACGGCCGATCACCTCGTGCCTTAGTCGCTCCTTAAGCGCACCTTCGTTTTCAAATCCTATTTTCATTGGTTACTAGCCCCGATACACGCGGGTATACAGCTCCTCATATTGACTGACCATGCGTTCAATGCTGAAGCGTTTGTGTATGTCTTGCTTACCATTGAGCGCCAGGCGCTGCCTTTCCA
>Ga0224511_10001490_pt1 | contig 14264 bp, 6 predicted proteins | sample SF_May12_sed_USG_2_FD_169988 | JGI IMG/M metagenome (GOLD analysis project Ga0224511, IMG submission 169988) | Sediment microbial communities from San Francisco Bay, California, United States - SF_May12_sed_USGS_8_1 | ecosystem: Environmental > Aquatic > Marine > Sediment | place: USA...
AATGATAAAAAATCGTACGATTCTTCCTGCCGCCGGCCGGGCACCGTACGGGCGCCGTAGAATCGTACGATTTTTGGTGAAATAGACGCCGTACGGTGCCCGTAGTTGATTTGTGACCATAGCATAAAAGGGTTGCCTATACAACTTTAAAAATGTGTAATGAGTCTAAAGTTCTGAGGGTCGTGTACGTCTCCCTTGTTTTTAAAACTTTGAACAATTTTACCAAGAGGCCATGATTCGGGTATAAACCCGGTATCGAAAACTTGTTGTTAAACAACTTGTGATAGAAAGACAACAATACATCTTGTGTATCTTTAATATACTCGTAACAAACAAAGTTTTAAATAGCTTTGCTAAAATTATCAACATATATAGTATCATGTAAATTATGCTCAAACATAACATTTGGAAATTCTGCATTAGCAGGCTCTTCATCTTGTACATGATTTGAATTCAGAGTTTTAAAGAAATCATAAAGTTCATCCATGTTTATATCTTTACTAGTAGTATTAAGACTATTGATGTAATTTCAATAATCTTTAGGAGACGTTGTCCGCATACGCCTAATATTCTTTTTAACATTACGTTTATGGGACACAATAGATTTACGAATTATTCTTTTATAGCTTTTAGTGCACTTAATAAATGCGCTTTTGATACATCTGCCTTAACATTTACTTATGTTAATGTCAATAGAATTAAATATATTTTGGTCAACTTTTACAATATCGGGCATATTGGATGTTTTTGCATTGAAATCTCTAGAAATTATGACAAATTTATGTTGTGATGTATAGCTTTCAACCAGAGTAAGAAAGGTATAGCAAATTGTTATCAAAGTATTTTGAATTATCGGGCGAATTATTCTTTTATAGCTTTTAGCAGCACTCACTAAATGCCCTTTTGATTCATCTGCCTTAACATATTTGTATCTACGTTTATACATATAAAACTAATTTCTAGTATCCTTTCAGTCGTTGTTAAACCACTGTTTGTGTTTTCTATTGTGGCATTTGTTAATATTTGGTTTACAGCTATATACACCAATACACTAGTAACTACCGTCTTTTGATGACCTTAGCGACGTCCTATTACAATTACGTACTATATTATGTATACACCTGTCAAATACATCACTTGTGTTAATGTCAATAGAATTAAATATATTTTGGTCAACTTCTACAATATCGGGCATATTAGATGTTCTTGCATTGAAATCTCCAGACATTATGACAAATTTATGTTGTGATGTATAGCTTTCAACCTCAGAGTAAGAAAGGTATAGCAAATTGTTATTAAAATATTTTGAATTATCGGGCGGTATGTTCACCGATCCAAAAATACATCTTCGCTTGTGTTTAATGCTGTTTCAGCAATCTTAAACCACTTGACATATTCGCACTTGGTGTTAATTAAAGTGGTATGGTAAGATAAACTTCGATTAATAAATGTTGCGATTCTTCCGGACTTTTAAAATGATTTTTGGGTTCTACATTCAGGAAAACAATCATAATTTTCTACATTAACAACATCATACGGTTTTACTCAGCACAGTAGGTTTCAACACACGATAAAATATGAACCAAATTAATTTTACATAGCATTCTGGAATGTTCAATTTACAACAGTCCGCACACGTTAATGCACGACAATAAAGGCCCTCCCAGGCTTTCATACATGTGGGTCACTTGCTCGGTAGGTGCAGACTGCGGTCTGTTGTTGCCCCATCTACGGTGTCCACTTCCGGTCGATGGGTCGCGGCTGCTGGAACCCTCGGGCAAGACAACCTACCCGGCTCTCACCTCTCTGCCGTCGACAAAAAGTCTATCGCGCACCAACACCGCACGCTTGTTCTCTTTCCGGAAGTGACGCATTAGTGGGTACAAATCACGGCGCTGCTTTTCTATCTCGTCAGGAAACTGTTCACTGATACCAAAGTTGGTGCTTTTAAGTGTGTACCCAGATCCTCTTCGGTTTCTTCATATGATGCACCATTTTGGCCAATCTTAGTTTGCTCTAGAATGTTTGTAAAGACTAAATTATCACTTAAATTGCTGTCAAGCAGTTGGGATTTTAGTTTACCATGCATTTGTCGTATTTCGTCAAGTGATTTCTTTAGACTTTCGTTTTCAGTTGCAATAGAATGTATGGTGCTACACTGGTCAGACACGATTTTGGTAAGCTCAGTTTAGGTCTTTTTAACGGAGTCATAGTCCTCGCCCATCAACTGGACTGCAGTTTGAAGGTCTCTAGTACTGGCTTAGACTGTTTTGAGTCTTTCGTCCATGCCTTCGAGTTTCATTTGCATTTTTCTAGCTTATTCAGCAGGTCAAATGTGGTGTGCATTTTGTCTAGTTTTCTTAAAGGTTTATTAATTTCAGTGGAACACAGGACAAAGCCTACTAGAAAACATAATATGCATATATATAATTTCTAGGTTACATCAGTATGTTTTCTAATATTGTTAATAATAGTAATGCATTTTTTCCAATGAATTTTTCAAAATGAAACACTCATTCACAACTTTTAAATGAAAGTCATTTATTAAGAATTAAAGAACAAACTGATTAATCCCAGCAAAGGTATTTACTTTGTTAAGGTATTTTATTCTGTTATGATTAACAGCTAAGTTAGATGGGTTTATCTTCAATAGGATTTATTAATATTTATTATTGTTTGATATTGCCAGTATGGACTGTAATTTGTTGATGGAATTTAATAATTGGTTCTAATTATTTCAGATGGAGGGGCTTTTGTCGGAAAGAGGGTTTTGCCCTATACTCGTTTGCGTTTAACTAAATATTTTAGCAAAGTCGTGAAGATACATGATGAGAAGAACATTATTTCTTTATGTTTAGAAGAGATTTATTATTCAGATTTAGTTTTCTCAAATAATTTTTTGCGAAAGTATACAAGACTAAAATGCTCAAAGCAGCCAAAAATAGTAAATGTGTCATGTTTAAAAACTAGCAATGATATTGAAATGAAATACTTAAAATATTGTTATGTCACTTTAAAAGTACCATTCTTTAGTAATAAAACATAACATAAATTGTAAATTAACCAATAACTAGCCAAAACAATAGATTTCACGCGGGCATGCAGAACTCAAAATTTACCAAGAACATACCTTTCACACTTAGCCGTATTAATCTCCATGCACCAACGGCGGATATCTTAGAGTTTTATGAATGAAACATAAAAAGTTTGTCACAAAATGAAATCGTTAGAAGTAGGACGTAAAACAAAGTTTGAACCAAAATTGATTTGTCTTTTTTTGACAATGTGTTGATGTTTTATTTAACCACATCTATAGATATATCTTGTTAGAAAGAGTAAATGCACATTTATTTCTTTTTCCTCTGCAAAAATGTTGAGAAAGTGTGAGGCTTGCTATAGCTTAAACTGGTTTAAACCCCCAATGGAAGTCATTGACCGTACCAAGAGGGTAATCTTGGAAAAGTCATTTAATTACTTCCACAGTGCGCAGTAGGTTTAGCCCCTGTCACACCAAATGGCGATGCTACAGCGTTTGTACAGCGTTCTGTTTGTAAGCGCGCTGTTGGGTCGCCACAAAATACGTCTAAAATATCAAATTTGCCAGTTATAGCGGTTACACAACATCCTTACAGCGTCCCTACAGCGTCCACACGACGCTCCGACAGCGTCTTTATAGCGTCGATGACGCTTTTACGGCGCGCAAGAAGATGCTGCAGCGTGTTCACTGCGCGCTTACCGCACGCTCAAGAAATTTGTCATAGTATTTAACAGTTGTTAAAATGTTTGAAGTTACGCCGGACTTACAACATGTTTAGTAACACACATTAGATTTTATAATGATGTGTTTTAGATGCTAGGTCTGTATCTTTATACCCTTAGAATCAGTCACAAATCAGGCAATATGTTAAGTATACTTAATAAATTAACATTGCAAAAGAAATTGCAACATTTTGTGACAAATAATGTGTTTTGACAGAAAATTGAAAAAAAAAATCAAACATAAAAACCTCTGCCGGAGCCGGAAATTGAAAAGGCAAACTATGGTCGAGCTCTTTAAGTGTTGTCAGTTAAAAGAAACGTAATTGACAGTTCCATTTGCATTCATTATAATAATTACATTTGAATACATTTTATAATTACTTATATTATTATAAAAATGCATTGCAAACGTCGAGTCCAAATACGGATTTTACAAGGCGTCTTTACCGCGTGCAGGCGGCTCGCCCACAACGCGCCCACGGCGCTCTAGAATACCCTAAAGCGTTGCAACAACGTCGCCACAGCGCGCTGTCTAACACGCTGTGTAAACGCCGAGCCGCGGCGTTTAAAGCAAGTTCAGAATAAACGCCCCCGCATAGTTGATTGCACCGCGTCTCCACAGCAGCATTTCCATAGCAATTCCACAGCGTTGCTGGCGATTGCACAGCACAGCGCGCACCTCGGCGATCTGCAATTTTTTCGCTTTGGTGTGACGGGGCCCACCCGAAATCAGTCGTAAGAGTGCGCGTTCCGTCAACATAGCTTTCAAGAAGGCGCTTTTTAAAAATAATAGTGAGATTAGGTATGAAAGAACTGCACCATTGAAGTTAAGATTGTGTGCATGATATATTTACCTATTTAGACGCAATAAGTGCAATAAGTTGAGAAAAAACCCGCCTTCATTGATTACAAATTGCGTCTAGGATGCAGGGCTAAAAAGTGCCAAAACATAAAACATGTACACAAACTAATAGCGATCTGTCTATACTAGATTTCATCGCAATATGTTATATATACGACGATGTCGAAGTCTAGTTAATATATGTAAGCTATGGAATACTAAAGCGAGTTTTTATTATATTTATGTTTAATACACCTATTTTGTGAAAAATTATATATAAATAGAAATATTCACCAGTTTATCTTTATGTAGATTCTTGTTTAATGGGCGGTGCCGAATTGACCAGGGTATATGGTGCCGAATTCGATGGGCGCCGAGTTATCTTGGGCCGAATTGACGGGCCGAATGTTTTGGTAGCCGAATTGTCTGGCTTTCTTCACCTCCGGGGACATTAAAAGAAGTAGGACCTACAAACAGATGTGCTCAATATAGACGTTTTATTCTTACAAATTTAGCCGCAATATATGCAAATGAATGAAAACCAGACAATGAGTCCTCCCTCATAATTTTGTTCCTTTAGCTTGAAAATGCAGGCCGAAGAACACAACTTATGATTTTCCTTCGATGGTACCCCATACCCACAAACGATCTTATACACATTATTATTAATTAAATGTTCAGTTTAAAATTAAAATAAAAACATTTAGAGCTTTTTTGTATAAATGTGTTTGTAACTTTCCTGTTGTGGAAACCTGCTGCACAAAACAGGAAATTGGTAAAATACCTGGCTGAGCAAGAAAAGAGCCAACTTTGAGAACCTATTTCTCAAAATCCAATACGTCAAATCCTAGATAATTTATTTAAGATTTTGTCTAAGCAATCCATTGATGTGTATAAATTATCCGCCGGGCGAAATGCTGAGGTATATGAAATATGATCCTTTTGTATCCCTCCCGGGAATGATTTTGACAGTTTTTTCCCTATCGGGAAAGTAAAATGGGGAATCCCCTGATTTGCCGAACGTGAAAGATACCCCACTGTTTATGGTTTTTGCCAATATATGTTTATGGATCTAATAATGCATAATAAAATACTATTAAAAGACAAAGTACGGTCACTACGGTTTAAACCGATTTGGGCCCATTCTTACTTTAAATGACATCGACATGTTAAAAAAAGTGTTAATTTTACTTTCTGTTTCTTATTTTCTTCTCAAAATATTTTTAAAAATAAAAAACCTAAGCGTCAAACAGTACATACTTAGGCGGCTTTTCCGGCTTTCGACGTAACTTTCGACGTCGTTTTGACATACGACAGTAAAACGACCTCTTCATTTGCGTATTAAGTTGCAGTTCAAATAACGTTACATTTGAGTATATAATAAGTATTATGAATTACGTTGCACTTTGGCAATCTTATAGAATTGTTGTATCATTTTTGAAGGTTGGAAGTTTAACTGAATTTGAACAATATGTTATAGTTTGTCGCATGTACAGGCATAATCATCTTTGCAAACGCAAGTTGTTTTGTGTGTGCTCGATATATTTCTTCGAAATTTCGATTGTGAAAAAAACAACATGTTTTAGAATTATGCGCCTAACATTTCGAAACTATTCGCGAGCGAAGCAAGCGCGAAAAATGCGAGTGTTTTGTCTTTAAGTTTCAAGTTATTTAATATACACTCACTTGACTTCAAATGGCATGTTTGTCGTATATCTTCTTGAAGACTGCACAATTCGATAATCATGATATTAATTGAATATCCATGGGGGATCGCGCTAACTTCCCAAACATTTATGAATTTTAAAAGACGAATTCTCTTATTAAAATGTATTCCCATAATACCATATGAATAGTGAAAAGTAATCACACTTCGATAAAATTATAATATAAATGAAAAGCGATGGGAAAATGACGGATTTGCATTAACTTTCTGATCATTATAAACTTATGAATAATTATGATAGGACGAGCAATGCAAATGGCCTTCGATAAATAGATCAGTTCTGCTTTTCCCGTTGAAAAGATTGCTTTAACCATAGCAAAATGCACAGCTTAGCATAAACGACAATATTAATAATTGAATATTAACTATTAATTCAATTCTTTATCTATATTCCGAATATTAAATAACTTTCGTTTTGATAATTCGGGTGTTAACACGTCATTTAAGTTTTACCATAAGACCATACACGAACCTCACCGAATTTAGTATCAACGTATTGTGAACATGATCATAGTTCAATTTTAATTGCCCTTGATGGATGCTATTAAATTATATGGATAGTATACTGAGTCATAATTACGCAGATTTACACAGAGTATTTTTACAAAGGGGTATAAAACAAGTTTGTACTGACTGTTTATAATTTGCATGTACACTTTTATTCGTTAATTTTTCAGTAAGCGAATAGCCCAGCTATACAGTAGACGTACACCGTATATAAATAAAGGTGATCTTTGTATGATAACTTTGAAAAAATTCAAAAGATGGTATTAAAAGTCAAGCAGAATATAAAAATAAAAGTATTTCATTTTTAAATGTTATTGTTAATGTAGCGACAAGATTCCATAGTTTATTGGTTAAAATGAACAATTGTAATACATGTACTTGTACAATTGTGAGTTTTTAATTATGAATTTATGTTGTTGAATAAAAACTGGAAACAGAAAAGATAAAATACCAAATCATTATGTTTTATATCAATAGGTTGTACATAAAGGAATTTGTTACTTCTTAGTTAAAATATTTTAACATGAAAAATACCATTCCATCCACTCTTTTAAAAAGTCCTAGGCCAAATAAAAACATGTCTGGTTCATGTGGCATGCTAATATACGTCATATAATGTATTGTAGTAGGGTAGGTAGGTTAGTGTTTTGTTACTGATGCTCGGTTAGCGGTGTTTTTGTTCAGTCTTTTGCCGTTTGTGTTAAATGTGTAGCTTGATGTTGTTTGCATTCTAGCATGATAATAGTCTCCCGTGTGTGCAACACTATCTAAGCTTTTTCTATACCATTTGACTGTTTAGTCGTCTTTGGTTGCACGCTTACCTGCACAATGTAACATGGCTGGAAGGTGATGCACTTTTTATGCACTTTTAACCATATAGGCTATTAATGGATCATGTATTTTTCCTTTCATCGATACGTATTCGAGTCCTACACGTGACACTAAGTTCTTTCAAACAAATAAATTTCAAACAGTTTTAAAAATGCAGCTTTAGTTCCAATTGCATATGCAGAGGGACTATATACTGCTTACATTAATGCATGCCTTGCATGTAGAGAAAAACGCAATTTCTGAGATAATTCAACAAAGAAATTATCACAATTTGGAAAAATATAGATATACAATACTAGAAATACATGGCGTTTTTGACTAAGAAGTACAAGAATTATGCTTTGGCATGGACTTATAATCGTTTGAAAGTGTATTCTGTATTACTACGCATGTGCTATTTTCAGTAATAGCTAATTTTGATGTTTTCTTCTTCTGAAACCACTCCCACAAAAACACCTATATTTCGGCGAACTCTGTAAACGTGTGCCTATAAACCTTTACAATCAGTGTACTCGTCCTGAAACCAGGTCCTCGCAATGTTTGTGTTTGAAACATTTTTATTTAAAACATCAAGCAAAAGCAATACCATTTACTAATTTATGAAGTGGCTACATAAGATATGGGTATATTATCCAATAAAACTGTATCGACGTTTATCTCTACCAGCAACACGAGGATCCGATTGGTCGACTAAAGCAATACACCCCAGCGAAATAGCTTTTTCAAACCCAATTACGCCCCAAAATGTTCGTCACCCTAGGCACTATATCCGGTTTGTTATATGTTGTAACCAAACCAAAAGAGTATAAAAGGGAACCACGCAAAGCTCGTACAACAAACAATTGCATTCTGCAATAGAAGGGTTGCAAATAACAAATTGTAATTGATCAGAATTCGTCTTTGTGAAGAGGATGAATTTGGTAAGAGATGTACACTTGAACAATTAAGTGCATGTATTAAAGCATTTGGTTTTTGAGGATTTTGACTTATTTAGTGAAGGGGGACATTCACCACATGATTATATGTCATCGTTTTTCGTTAGTAATATTAAGTGGCATTTGTAGGCAACGTTACTTTTAAACGAGTATATTGTATTGAAAGCAAATTAGTTATTAGTAATGTTTTACCACACCACTGTCCTCGCCATTCTGGTTTTTACAATTCAAGTGTTTGTGTTGCAGTTTGGTGCGGTTCTAGTCGTGGTGGCCGTCGGTGTGACTGCGCAACCCGTCGATGTACTTGGACCAGAATGCCAAACAGGTAATAAACAAATTTGGCAAATATTCACCTTTTTATTTACATAGATTGACACTTCAAAGTAGGCTTTACGCAAAATTTAATTATTTCACAACATTCTGCGTTGTCGTTTTAAAAAAAGCGAACTTGTTTTTGTTTTGACTTGAGAGTAAATGGCGAAGAAAAGGGACAAGGCCACGGTGTTTAATAACGTGCCATTTTGTTTTACTTTGACTCTGGTTAATTGTTTTTTATTAGAGAGGCAGCCATCGCCCAGGACGATCAAAGGACGCTGCAGGTACGATGCCGGCCAGTGTCCCGTGGGTACCTGCCGGCCTTGCCTAGGTCAAGCTCTGAATGACACGGTCTACCACGTCTGTCCTATTTACTCATCGGAAGATGTGGATTGCGATCATTGGGGCGTTATTACGGTGCGTAAGGTCAAGTGCTGCTCGTGCTGTGAAACCCCAGACATCACCGTCAAAGGCGTCGTTTCTGATGCTAACGGAACCCGGCTACCCGACAAAGCCGTGTGGCTTAACGGCGGGTATGTTGGAATTACAGACGTAAACGGCGCGTTTCAATCTTCTATAAGCCCTTCATACAGCTCACAAGTGCTTACCATCAAGGTTGCCGATACAGCCGGAATGTACGCAGATGCCGTTAAGTCCATTGATATAGCTCCAGGGTTTCTTGGCCCGGTAAAAGTAAAAATACCCATGGTAAAAAGAGCCAAGCCGACATTTATTAACCCGACATCCGCAAACAAATTGCCACTTTCTGATCGAGCAATAATAAAGTTTGAGGCGGGCTCGATTACAGACAGAAATGGAAAGCCATACACTCAGAAGGTAGGAGTACAGCTGACGAGTATAGACGTCTCTGTGGCGGACAACGACGACGTTCTCCCAGGACGCTTCTTGACCTCTGATGGATCGCAGTTAGTGTCTGACCTGGTGTTTGAGCCGGTAATTACCGGAGAAGACGGAGAACGACTAAACGCCCGTGCCATAATAAGCGTCAACGCTGGAATGCGTCTGTGGACCTTAGATGGAGCGGACGGCCGGTGGATAGCGGCAGATGCCAAACCTGTTTCCGAGCGTAGAAGGCGTCAAATACAACTGACGGACGAGTATCTCACTAACCTCATGTCTGGTAATTGGTACAACATCGACAAAATTCCAGGAGCGCCGCGCTGCTATTTTAAAGCCCGTGTTTATTACGACAACCCCGCGGAAGCGACATACCCAGTCAGTTTTCAGCCGACAGTGGTCGCCTTTACACCCAACAACCAACGGCTGCGCCTATACCATCAACCAACATCCAACCTGGAGTCAACTTGTTTCGAGGTAAGGTGCCTGGACTTCAACACATCCGATCCAACTAACGTCCTGACGGGCCTGATCAGTCTGACGTCTTATCAAACTGTTGACGTCGGTGGTGCGACAATTCCCGTGGTTACCAATTTGCAACCCAAGGCCCTTAATAACTATATACCGCCAATTGAAGCAGCGCACTCATCCGTGTTTTACGAGGTTCTGCCTAATGACGAACAAGTGTTCATCAACTTCATCACAGCCGACGACTACAGCCGACCCTTCTACATAACTCAGAGTATCTGCGAGGCATCTAACCCTGCCAAACCCGCTTTCCACTTCCTGAAACCGGAACTCCCAAGCTACGTGGCGGCTCCTGATAATACGCCATTGTGCACGGCTCGTATTCTTTTGGTGGACGGTTATAATTTTATAACAACCTTAACATCTCTCGGCACACCATTCCCCACTGTTACCGCCACCAGTGTCTGGACAACCGCATCCGGCAACTTCTTCTATCACACCGATTCCGCAACCATCGAACTATCACAAGATGGGTTGTCAGCTTTTGTCTGCGTCACATTCCCCTGCAGTACGCCTGTTGCGAATACCACTGTGTACCTGGACATCGACATTCCGATGGTGGTTACCCCGCCATCAACTGACTCTGCCCCTGCGTTCTACTGCCACGGTGGTTGCGTGGGCACTCTGTGCAATCAGCAAACGTCTATTGATGGCTCTTTCGTGGCACTGGTGCTTCCCGCAACTGGTGGTTCCGGCCCCGATTGGTTCTCTGGACCCGATCATCCTGACTGTGACAACTACAATACGACCGACTCTGCGGCTTATACGTTCAAATGCTGGGTTAGACAAGTAGTAAAGGGATAAGAACCATGATGGCTTTTTGTCCAAAACACCATGTTTTTAATAAAGCACAGTATTTTATATTCGTTTTTTTAATCATTTTAAGAACAGAACAGAACAGAAGTTTATTGACTTAGGCGGTTAGCCTCTCATCATATAAACACAAATATATAATACAAATATGTACAAAGTAAAATATAAATAAGATAATAAATAATAAATTTTAGTTGTTGTTGTTTTGTTCTAGCTGTTTGAGTTTACATAGTTGTTGAGATTATAATATTTGTTTTGAGAATTGAAACACAAATATATAGTTTTTGTAAATGTTTTTACGTCATGATGTTGTACGTGCTTTTGTGTCGTTCTGTGTTAGTTTTTTTGTACAGGCCATTTTGTCATGGTGCCCTTAAACTTGACATATCAACATTGTTTACAACATTCTTTATTTGAACATCTCTTCAATTTATATTTACCGGTACCTTAACAACCCCATAAAGCAAGTTCACGTCTTTTCTTGTGATGTTGCCCGTTTTGGGGTGTGACGTTAAACACATGCACGGTTAGTCAACTAGTTAAGAGTCACAGGTAAAAAAACATTAAGTTTAACGAAAACGATACTCTTTGGAATTTAGTGACAAAACCACTGAAGATGTTAAACGGATGAATGTCATTTAAATTATACAGAGTCCTAGGTAGAACATGTGGCATCAACAAGTATACAGTCATAAAGTATTTTTCCCTTTGTGTTGCTTTTATCAGGAAAATCTCTACTAAAATCATATTTAAGTAGGCTTTGGAAAAAATATGCACAGTCAAAATAATCTAACAGAAATCTATTTCCATGCATCGTACACAAGCATATTGTAATAATTATTATTAACTGGTTGGGCGTTTTTATTTGTTTTGCAATGCTGTAATTTAGACTGTAGGCTGAACGCAAATGCCCGGTACGCAGTATATAACAATCCCGTCAATTTGATATCCAACCATAAAAATGTGCATTTAAATGTGCATTTATTTTACAAAGAAACATAACGACTTTTCACATGTGCGCTATGGTGATCTTGTCTATGAGTCACAAAATCTGTAATCACCCCTTTTTAATGGAAACGAAATACGCTGTTTTGTTGTTTAACGACACACAATGCCAAAAAAGGCCGCACTAAGTACGCTCTAGTTGAAATCAAATGTACGCGTTACGCAAAGGAGGGGCAGAAGCGGCGGTGGCGGGGGGTCACCAAGTTGTTTAATAACGTGCGATTTTGTTTTACTTTAACTCTGGTTGCCTTTTATTAGAGAGGCAGCCATGGGTCAGAACGATCGTGGGACGCTGCACGTACGACGTGGGATTCTGTCCCGTGGGAAGCTGCCGGCCATGCCTAGGTCAAGCTCTGAATAACACGGTCTACAACAGCTGTCCTGTTTACTCATCGGTAGTTGTGGAGTGCGGTCATTGGGGCGTGCATTTGGTGCGTGTTGTCAAGTGTTGTGCGTGCTGTGAAACCCCAAATATTACCGTCAAATGCGTCGTTCATGATAATGCTAACGGAAACATGCTATCCAACAAAGCCGTGCGGTTTAACGGCGGGTATGTTGGAATTACAGCCGTAAGCTAGAAAATATAGCTACATGTATCACAATTCAGTTAAATGATTGGTAGCACAAGTGTTCAGAGGTTACAGATCACTATTATATTCTTTTCTTTGCGTAAATGGCACCAGTGATGGTCATGTACACTATTGAAAACTTCTATCGCCCCCTTTATTATATTGTCGATATCTTCTAAGATAATTATTTGAGCAAAATGAAATTTACAGTATACAAGATCAAGGTATTTAAATGCATTTTCTTAATTTTGAAAAAAACATAGACCTAACATTGTTGGAGAAAATACTATTTTAAGAACATTACTCTATTTTTTAAATTCACAAACTTTTTATTGTTGTTCGTGTAGAATAAATCCCACAACAAGAAAACACTCGTTTATTTAAAACAAAAAGGTACTGAATATTAAAAACCTACCATTATTGAAAACATTAACAGAACACTGTATCAAGTTACGCTACTGTTGTAACGTTCTTTTCACCTTGAAAACGTGCACGTCAACAATACACGCAAAACATTCCATTTAGCAACTTTGCTGTAAGCAACTCCATTCGAATGTTTGGACAATTTCCATAATTATGAAACCATTTTCCCATATTTTAGTACAGGCGGAGTCATACAAACATGTGTTTGCATTCCTATTTGATGTACTTCCGGTTAGTCAGGACTCCCTGGGTCGATGATTGAGTTTAAAATATTCAGCATCTGTTCTCCACTTTTGATAGACATGATAGAATATGGTGTTCCTAACATTTATTGCGTACGTCCCAATCACAAGAATACATCGCACTTGAGGAAACGTCACCACAACTTGTGACGTCATCATAACAAAATAAAGGTTCCCCGACATGATTATGTTGGGGAAAGACATTTTAACAATGAAAACGATGCAATTTACTCATATTCAATATCAAAAGTAATATTGAACAAACCATACTAAAATGTTTTTGTTTTAAGATTTTAGCATGTGTTTGTGTCATTACGGCGTACACAGCTTGTTAACTTTGTTATGCATATATTCGACCACTTTTGTGATTTTTACATTTCCTTATTCATTGTTAATCATTTACAATTAAATTTGGAATATTTTAAATCAGCGGATTATGGAAGAGCGTAACATCAAAATCGTACGTGACCCCCGGAAGTCACTTTAATACATTTTTGGTATATAATTCGCATGTTGGGCAAGTCTCTACTGTTACTTTTTTGCCGTCTTATCAGTACACGTAACATACATTGCCGGCAACATAAAATACCCATGGTATAATTTTGAAACGTAATTGGCTAAATCGTTATCACGTTTTGTATTATGTACTAGTATTTAATTTATGTTTCCTAAATTTGAACAAAGGTAACAAAAACAAGCATACTTACTACCGTCAGGTCGGGAAAGTCGGTGCCACGAGCTGTGAACGGTCAATGACCGCTCTGTTGACATGTCAAAGGCCAGTCACATCAAAGGCATTCATTACGGAAGCCGGTGTAGCCTGCTCTAGTGCATGTCGAAGGCCAGTCACATCAAAGGCATTCATTACGGAAGCCGGTGTAACCTGCTCTAGTGCATGTCGAAGGCCAGTCA
>Ga0224511_10001491_pt1 | contig 14264 bp, 6 predicted proteins | sample SF_May12_sed_USG_2_FD_169988 | JGI IMG/M metagenome (GOLD analysis project Ga0224511, IMG submission 169988) | Sediment microbial communities from San Francisco Bay, California, United States - SF_May12_sed_USGS_8_1 | ecosystem: Environmental > Aquatic > Marine > Sediment | place: USA...
GAGGACATACTCATTTGGGCCATTTGAGTCATAATGTATAATTATATAAATTGAAGTGATGCTCAAAGATACATATGTCTTCAAATATGTCTTGTTTGCACATATTACACTGGCAATCTCTTCGATGTCCATCGACAATAAATGAAGTTAAATATAGCTAAGTGTAAACGGTATATTCTCAATATAGTTAGAGTTATGTTTGACCGCGTGAAAGTTATTGTTTTGGCTTTTTAATGATGAATTACCGATAATTGTTATTTTGTGTTACAACAAAATGGTACTTTTCAGATAACTAAACAATATGTTGCTAAATATGTGATTTCAACCTTGATGTTTGTTTTTGAACATACTCAATCGACTATTTTGGCATAAAGTTTTAATTGTTCAACTGAACGAAAGCATGTGTGGTGTACATGTATTTACGGGATCCTTCATCATTTCCGGTTTCTCAAGTGATTTCCCAGCAAATTGTCTTACAATAAAAGAATATCTATCCACTTGTATAATGAGTATTCAAACATTTGTAAATGTTTGTCGAGACATTGTTTAGTATTCGTTTAGATTATAAACAAAATAAAATGTATTTCAATTTGGATTATATAATTATATGTACAGGTTTAGTCATAAAATAATCATAATTGATGTTATTTAACTGACCGACATATTATTAGTATATATACTAAACGTTTGACTATTACAATACTATGCATGCGTGGCGGGTTTAGCTCACCATTACTTTCCTAGGATCATCCTTATAAGTTGTAAAAACGTAAATGATTTCAAATAACAATAACAGCAAAACAAGATACCCCTGTTCTTGCATTATCAAAACATAAAGTATGCCAGACCTGTAACTAATTATGCTTTCCTTTGTGGATTCACAATATTTTATCGAAAGCGAATGTGTGTGCCAATTCCTAAGAATATAAAATTTTATATCGTTTCGTAATCGACATATGGAATATCAAATACATCAGTATGGCGCATGTACAATAGCTTTAATTAAAGCAGCGAAACACTCTTTTGAAATACAGAAATGACAGAAGATGATATAATTCATCTTAATATATCCATTTTCCGAAAAGGCATTAACGCTTTTATGTGCGGTGCAAGCCGTGTATTCAAACGGCAGTTGTTGAATACGAAAAAAAGAAGAATATCACGATTACTAAAGTTGCACTGCAGAAAAAGCAATTTATTGACAAAAGGCTACATTTTCTTGATTGTCATAAAAGGCACAGTCTTTTTATGTTTCAATGACATCTCAAGTAGACACACATATATATTTATAAATGTCAGATGACATTTGATAAACACCGCTCAAGTTTGATAAGTAGGGCGTGATGTACACATAGTAGGCATTTTTGGAATTGAAATTGTTAATTCACAACATGTACTTCTACAGTTTTACCACAAGTTTAAAACTAATAATTAGGATGGACAAGGAGTTGAACGCAAACTTTTTTTCTCTACCGTCGTTTTTACAAACGTTTGCCATATTTTAAAAGAGGCATTTTCATTTATTTAAACCGTTCAATTTTTGTTTAATAAATATAATTGTAGGTGTATAGCATCTACACTTCTCCTGCGATTTCCAACACAAACAGAAAAGTCAATAACAATGGTGTTTTGTTACATCGTAGTGTTTTATTAATAACTCAAACGTTTTTCTAGACAAAAGATATAACAAACATATTTTAAACAACACTTGCTCACGGTCAGGTAAAAAGTTATTGATTTATTTTTATTGTATTTATTTTATTTTATTACTGTTGTATGATGTGTGTGGGTGTATTCATCATGTGTGTTTCATCATTACCAGTTCAACCTGAACATGCTTGGTACCGATTAAGTGCGAATTTGCTGTTCTATATGAGGTTAAATCTGATATTCAGTACTAGAGTAGGAGCAAGTTAAATATAAAGAACCTCCACCGTTTTTATTGCGATGTGGTAAAATTGGTAGCGCACTGAACTATAATAGATTTTTGGCAGACCCAAACATTTACTAGTTCATTTGAGGTTAATCAATGTATATTTCTTTCATTTGCTTGCGATTTGAACTTTATTAATACGTTATTCATAAACGTACACATATGTTTAGGGGTAGTGATCGTTATGCACAGAATGTCAAGTTGACTATTGCCATTCTTCAAACTGATTGTAAGAGTTCAAAGTAAACAACGTTAAATGTCAGAACATGTATTAAAATCATACTGGCATACGCATTCGAACTTCGCCGGCCCCCACTTCATCTTCAATGGTTCTTAACTTCAAAAAGGCTCAAGCTACGCCACTGATGTGCTAAGTGTTTGAGTACGGCCATTTGGTTATGGTGCCCTAAAACACTGACCCTATCTACATAATTTGCAACATTCTTCTTTGATCATTTTTTTTTCAATTTATAATTCCATAAATGTGTATTTAATGTCTGGAAACTTATTGGCTAGTGTTACTCATTAAGATAAAAATAAAATAAAGAAATAATCGATATATTCTGTTTTGTTTAGATTCATTAATGCCTAACAAGTGATATTCAAAGACAACACGGTTTTTTTTTCTTATTTTACTGACAATTTCGAACGATATATGACACTTTACGCTAGGGGTAACAAGTAGTTGCCAAGACTTAATCATTGTTTGGCGTTTGAACATCATTAGTCAGATTTATGGTTATGTGTTTCATTTTCCTATGTGCTTTGTTAATGATTTTGTCAAATGAAAACCCGAATCCGTTAAAGCATAATTAATGTATGCAATACAAAGGTAAATTTATGCTTATGACGACTAAAATAATCCTTATAGACCAACATTATGTGTGACCCCGGGGGAGTTTCCACAACATCGACATTTAGTTTTCAAGAACATCTGCGTAAAGTCATGGAATGTATGTGAACCTCAAAATTCCCACAATATGTATGCACTTTAATGTGCTTAGATCTTTTTATTCATTAATGATTAATACAACGTCATAGCTCAGTGATTTCCTTTTTCTGCAAATAGATGACAATAACCAAAAGTTCGGGCTATTTACATTTCAGTCCGGCTATAGAACAATCCATTTGAACAGCACGAATGGCTATAGTCGAAACGAAATTAGCTCTCAGTACACAAATTATTATTTTCAGAAATGTTTTACCTTTGACAAACGAAGTTCTTGTGTTACGGAAACTAACAAATACAATTATGAAATAATATATTATAATATACTGGTTAATTTCAGAAAGCAATACAAAATGTATTGACTCTCATTGAGTCAAACAGCTCTCAGTGGTGTTTATTTTTTCTTTAATATTATGCACGTGTGTTCCACAACTACCAATGATATACATAAGAAGACTTTCAAAACATTATTCTACCTCGCCTTTAAAATACTGATCAATGCGTCGGGTAATTATGTCCCTGCTGTATCTGGTATGTTTCATTACTCGCTTGTAAATGACATTAATTGTCCCTTCCCGTTCTCGCAAAAACATTGCTAAAAAGTAAACCGTATGGAACTGAACACGATATTATTAATGCAGTTGTATTCATATGGTGGTTTATGTAGTATATTCATTATTTAAACTATTAATTAAAACTATTTTGGCTTTGTAAAAGTGCACATTATAGCTTTACTTCAGAACTGATTACTAGAAGGACGTAATATGGGTAGTGTCAATTATAAAATAATACATGAATGGTCGGATGTAGTTATTAATAATTGCCCCGCTAAAGAGATAACATGCCTGAGGGCTTTAGCTGGGCAGTTATCAACATCCGCCCTTGTCTGTGTCTTTTATTGTAACGTCAACGCATCTTGCTTGCATTGTCGATAAACATACTGAATTCATTAGTGATCCGCTAGTGATAGTTGTGTTTGAGTATATCTTTTATCCGATTATACGATACGCATGCATTACGCCAACAAACAAACAAATGCGTATTAGCCCCATCTACCACACCTTACACGTGGTTTATACACGTATTTCTAAAACTTTCAGCTAATTAGGGTTAACACAATTTGTACATTAAGATCAGAGCAAATGGTTTAAACAATATTTATTTTACACGTCAAAATATACGTTGTTGATTGCATAATAAGAGTAATTTGTTAAATATGTAAATACAATTTCATAACAAAAACAACTTTAAAAGACATGTTTGCATATAAACCGTAAAAAGTTTATTCAACCCCCAAAAACATTTCTTGCACTATTATATTTTTATTCAAATGCAAAACTTTTGCAACAAACACGCTAAAACGGATAAATGAAACCGAGTTGAGTGAATAATACGCCAAAAGAGTATTCGTTTCCACGGCGCCAAAATGTTTTAATCATTCCTCAAATGCGGCAACGCCGTTGGGCAAAGTGAATTATTGAATCTGTCAAAGTTTCAAATATGAAACTTTCATCTAGAAATACCATTCTTTAAGTAATTTTGTTTTGAAACCAATAAAGCCTCATAACACTTTATACCATTGCTACGTTCTCTATATATTTATGTAAAATATGATGCACCAGTAGTTTATCAAGCCAAATGAACACTTATATTGACAAACATGGTATAGGATCTTGTTTATCCAAAGCCAAATTAAGAACCATAATTATATTGAACGAATGTTGACATAACGCATTTTCAAAACGTAGAGGTATGGCGTTTAAAAAAGATAATATGTGTCTTACAAAAGAGCAAGTTAAGTTGCCATATACATATATACATGGACATTAAATAAAACATACGATGTTAGCCCTTGATAGTCAATTTAATTTTGTCGAACTTTAACAAAGTGTACCCTGATCATCAAGAAAAGAGGCATTGTAATTAAACTTAATATTGTAAACTAAGTATCGTTTAATTGAAGCATTTAAGACTTGTTGGATTACTTTTTATTCATTTTCCATGGCAAAAGACAAATCAATCCGATAACGCAATACAAATCATTCGCCTTACATGTTGACAATATTAACGGAAAGAAAAACAATTGAGACCACAAATATAGTTTTATTTAGCTTCAGTTTTAACGATTTCTGAGTGTAGGAAGTATACCATGAGGACATTGAATGAGTTTGCTACAGTAGACTGAGGAAACATAATTGCATTTTTCATGGCGAACAGGAAAACTGAAATATGAAGGGTTCGTAACACACCATACATCATCTGCCTAACATGTTGACAATATTAAATCACGTATTATTTGGAGAATTCACACATGAAATGACAGATGTTTACGTAATACATCATGTTTCATATCTTATTCGCAAAACACCACATTCAAGTATGATCTGTTCTTTAAGAGTGTGAAAAATATTTTACCGTGTTCTCTTGATGTATGGGAGAGAGGCAGTCAGTTTATGATGCACTTGCGATAAAATGTTGATTAGAACCAAACACAAAAAACAAAAGCATACTGGTCGTCAGCATGTCGTTGTGTATAGGATGAACTTTCGGCGCAGCTGTTTAGGCCTGCTTTTGACCCAAAAGGATAAGTTATGTTTTAGCCAATGGAAAACATCGTCAGAAAAAATGCGCCAAATACTTACAGAACAAGCTCTATGATTACCTGAAAGAATTAAGGTAGACGTACAGTCGTTCAAATGTTTGCAATTTACATTGTAGAACGATAGATTTGGGATGAAATATTACGGTCTCATACAATATATTTGATAAAATTTCGACACTCTCCGTTGCACCTGTTTAGACTCGCTTTGGCCCAAAGGGTTAAATTGTGCTTTGGCCCATGACAATTAATGTAAGCAAAATTAATTAAAAATCGTCAATAATCTAAAAAAAGTTCTGCGATTGACCCCAATCGTTTACGTACGCAAGTACATGTAGTCGTCAAATGGTTAGGGTTCCAATAATAGAATTAGACTTGGATAGATATCCCGGTCCCCGTAGTTAGTCGAACTTTTTAACAAATATAAAGCATGAATTAAAACACCCATAAAATAAGAAAAACAGTTAGAAATGTTTGTTACGTCTAATTGTTTTCCGTGTTTGTTCTTGTTCTAAGTGTTTGTTTTTGTCATGATGCCCTTAAACTTGACCCTATCCACATAGTTTGCAACTGGTTTTCTTTGAACACATTATAGTTTATATTCCTAATAAAGTAAAAAGAAAACAGCGCTTAAAAGCAAATGGTATACTTGTTTTATCCATATTAATATGTCCGTAACTGAAAAATTATATGCGTTAGTGTTTGGTGGTATTTGGTCAAATTACCAATATTCGTTATGCATTTAATTGTCGAGAGATAAGATCAGTCACTTTGACTTGTATTGATTCTTAACTTAATTTCGCACAGAGTACATCTTTCAAACATTTTATTTTTTGACATTCATTTAAAGGAGCTAGAGCACATAATTTGGGTTGAAAAGTACTCATCTTAAAATATGATTTAAAATTCATTTAAGAAATTATCAATAAAAAGAAAATAAAAAAATAAAAATCCGAAAAACACAAAAATATAGTTTGTCTAAATGTCTGTTGCGTCTTGATGTTGTAAGAGTTTTTGTGTCGTTCCTTGTGTTAGTTTTTGTACGGGCCATTTTGTCATGGTGCCCTTAAACATGACATATCTACATTGTTTACAACACTTTTTGTTTGAACATCTCTTCAATTTATATTAGTTAAGGGTCTTGAGCAAAGAAATATGAGGTAAAATGGCTGACACTAAAATCTTTTGACTACATATTTTAAAAGATGGAAAACGCTTGTAATAGGAGGTAAATCCTTTTTGTGTCCGTGGACAAGAACATGATTTGCCCTCACAATGAATGGTATATTGGAAATGTCCTGGTTTGTGCACATTTTTCTTCCAAACTAGCACATGATACCTTTTGTTTATGCTCTATTACGCAGTTATTTAGACTTTTAGGGACAGGTTAGATTTTTTCCCATGCTAATGCCCTAACCGTGCTCTGGTGACTTTAATGTAACAACACAAACTATATATTTAAAAAATATCATAAGGTTAAGATTGGCGGTGAGGCAAGCAAAGTTCGACAAAACCCTAGGACTGTTTTAACGTAGTTTTAAAAAGAAGTCAATGTATTATCTTTCACTAGTACATGATTGTATGCTTTACAAAACAATACCGACTCTGTGAAATACGCAAAACAGAAATAATAACAGTTATATGGTTTAACGTATGTTTGTCATTTTAAACATATCTGCCATCTCAATTCATGTACTAGTAAATCACTGTTTATTAATATTTTCATATAATGATTTTCGTATGTGAAAAGGTATTATGACGTACTATTAAATGCCTATACTATGTTTTGCTGATGAATCGCGACATTAGCGTCAATTCAATCAGAACAATAATGATAAAACTGCGCTTACAACTGACACAGTTTAAAAATGCATTCATGTTTAGTGTTCTTTAAAAGATGGCGAATTTGGAGATAAGGGCTCTGGAATTGTTTCATGAAACACGTCATGGTTTTAAATGCATAGTTTGAAAATGTGAATTAACATATTTAGTGAAGAAAAAATACGCAACGCGCTGTAAAATACCACATTAACTGCATATTAAATTGATAAATTTATTATAATAAAATATGTTTTATTTTCGTCGAAACTGTTAAGGTTTTGCTGTTGAATAACAGTCAATGACAAACGCCTATTTTTTTAAGAACTCGGAATCTCCATTTAACTGTATAGGAGCAAACTTTGCAATGAACCTAAACAGGTTACATACTCTGGTAGCCATACATTTGTTAATGGCTATTGTTACAAAAACATACAGATTGCTAGCTTTAGATAAATTAGTGCGGTCTCATTAGTTTTCTCGAGCTTTTCTATTAAATGTGCATTCAAGATTGTGTTTACATAGCAGTACACGTATTACGCTTTTATCATCATTGTATGTTTGGATTGTAAAACAGAGCAATTGATGTTTGATTTGCCGAATATCTGCCATTAGAGAGATGACGAGTCAGATCACCTTTTAAAGTTTATAAGCGATATGTTTAACATAAGTACATGACCCCCCACGTTTTGAGAGATGTGTTGTAATGAATAAAACGCGCTTAAATGATTTTAGTTTTGATAAAGATATAAACATTCGTTTTTACGGCACCAAAATCCACAAATTCTGCAACGCTACTTTTCAATGTCAAATAACCATTATGCTAACATATCAAACATGCAACAAGCAATTCTACGCTTTCAGTTTATGTGAATATGTATTCACACCAAGTAATGTTTGATAGAAGCAATCATGAATGGCACACGTCTAAATGTTCTGCATTAACATGCCTTACCAAATGTATGTAAGTATTATCTTGAATCTCGTCGATAAAAATGTGTAAGCCTATTTCAAGGCAGGGATTAGAATAAATGGGTTCGTCGTTATCTTGATATTTATGGACTAAGCTTATGTTCATGCATCCCTTGTAAAAGACAACTGCACATGAACATTGACGACTGAAAACATGCATTTGATTTCCCTCAGACTAAACCTACGAAGAGCAATAATCATTAAAAAGGAACTTTACTTAATCTCTTCAAATATTAAATTAGGAACAAAGTAGACATTAAATAGTGTTTGTTTACAGTACGATTAGGTATATTAAAGATATGGATCGAACATTATTTACGTTTTTGTTGTATTAAACAAAGTTTTATCGACGTAACAGTCTAAAAAGACGCTAATTGTAGTATACGACAATCAACTATTGAATGTGACAAGATAAAACAGTTTACCTCTTGAATACCATCCTTCCAAACTGATTGACAATATGTTTTAAATAATACTATTTAACCGAGACAAATGAACACATTAGACAATCGTTTTATTTTCATAAATAGTTAGTCACACCCTTACAAGTATTTTAGTACGGAGGTATACCAAATACAAACGTTTAATGTGTTTGTCTACTCAAGTACCTTCCCTGAGAAGTATCCGCCCTAAAAATATGTATTTATGATTTTGCATTTAAACCCCTACTTACCTAAACCACAGTTCTTATGAATACTATCATAAACCAAAATGTACACATAGTGGCCCAGCACGTTTTGCATTGTTCTTATTTAACAGTGACTCTGTGAACTGTTTATCCACTCATAATTATAACCATGTAATCTACCATTGATGTATACAATAGATGTTACGTTAAAAAACATGTTGTAACAATTTATATAGCCTGTCCAATATCCTTAACACTCAGGGAAATAAAAAATGAATAGATTAGATTTGAGCACACCGTCCAATGATTTAAATGACAGCAATGTGATTACAATCTCATCCAATTTCAGTTTTTAATAATGGCTTTATTTCAAAATCTAAAACGAAAATCATGTTAATTGATTGATTGTTGCGTACATGTTTGTGTATGTTTCTTCTTTTTGCTGGCTATTTTTTGTTGTTTGAAATCTATACCTACTGATAATGTGTGCCTTGTTTGTAACTTATGGTGTGAACTTTTTTTAATGTAATTTCCTTAACAGGCACAGGTAAGTAACATTTCAATTCTAATCGGTTATGTTATGCTATTAAAACTGTATATTAACATTCAACAAGCATTCTGATAAGGGAAACGATTGCTGGCAAATCTATAAAGCGCGCTAGCGCTTTTTGGTAAATTTGCAAGCTCTCGCGTGCACGTCCAATCTGCATGAACCGCACCGAAATAAGAACAATTCCTTATATTTACATGTTGTCTCAGTAATTGAAAAGGTTTAACTTTCTCAAACCATTTTCAGAAGTAATATTAATAGAAATATCCAGCTACCGTCCGAATTAACAGCGTTAATGTGCAAGTGAAGTTGTTTTAATTGGTCAAATGACGTTACGCTGACCAATGAACGTTCTTTTATTAGGTAAACAATGACGTCATTTTCACGCAATAGAGACGACCGAGTCATTCAAAATGAACGTCGTTTTTTCCTTCAGAAAATATTAAATAAGCTAATGTAAATATTTCATAACATTCTACATTATGAACTTTTTATTACTTGAAAACGAAAACTTTAACTACCTATTAATGGAGAAGATTGTCACAGTGTCGCCAAGAACATAGATAATTTGCTAACGATAGACGACTGTTCATAGTTTATTCTTTAAAAAATAGTTTATTCTAAATGTCTTTTGCGGCATGGTGTTGTACGTGTTTTTGTGTCGTTCTGTGTGTTAGTTTTTGTACGGGCCATTTTGTCATGGTGCCCTTAAACGTATCTAAATTGTTTGCAACATTCTTTAATTGAACATCTCTTCAATTTATATTGTAAGTAAAAGAATAAACATTGATTTCAAGACACATTTCCAACGGAATCCTGCCTTCTGTTTGACATTCATTTTCATATCTTTAAGTGTAAATAACAGTTCCTTAAGCAAATACTGCACGCATAAAAACACTTACTTTTTTGTCAACATAATTTAACGCTAAAGCCCGCAATACTTATTTTCTTTTCCTCCATGTGTGTAAAAAAGCTGTAGAAAAACACCCAAACTTGTTTCAATTTTGCAACGAAATGTTAACAATGTTAAACTAGAACTCCGCGATTCGGATGTGTCGCCTGCGGAAATATATTTTAGTCCACATAAAATATGTTAATAAGTTTTTTGTTTTACAGTTATTAGCAATATGATTCCACATTCCTTCGAGTCATTGCAATAACCATGCATAACAAGTTCGCAGTCATTTGAACCTATGGTACCAAAGTTATGCTCCGGACAAGAAATTCTTTAAAAAAATCAGTCAAAGGGGATTAATTCAAAAACGGAACAAGGTTGAGTTACGGTTCTTGTGCACTGCACTTCAAGTCATTGCCAGAAACATGCATACCAAGTGTGGAGTCATTCGAACCTATGGTGACCAAGTTATGCTCCGGACAAGAAATGCTCTATAAAACCAATCAAAGGGTAATAATTAAAAAAGGAACAAGGTATAGTTACGGTTTTTGTGCACTGCACTTCGAGTCATTGCCAGAAACATGCATACCAAGCATGGAGTCATTCGAACATATGGTGACAAAATTATGCTCTGGACAAGACATGCTCTATAAAATCAATCAAAAGGGAATAATTAAAAAACGGAATAAGGTAGAGTTACGGTTTTTGTGCACTGCACTTCGAGTCATTGCCAAAAACATGCATACCAAGTATGGAGTCATTCGTACCTTTGGTGAAAAAGTTACGCTGCGGACAAGAAATGCTCTATAAAATCAATCAAATGGGAATAATTAAAATACGGAACAAGGTAGAGTTACTGTTCTTGTGCACTGCACTTCGAGTCATGCATACCAAGTTTGAAGTCATTTGGACCTATGATGACAAAGTTACGCTCCAGACAAGTAAGGCGGGACGCCGCCAACCAAAGTAATACCTTTTCAGGCGACACAACAAACCTTACCGCACTGGCCTCTTTGTTGCAGCACAGCACAATAAAATCAATACTCAAACGGCATAGTCCATTAGTTGCGACCCTTTAGACGGTGACGTTATCGATGTATGCACTATGAAAATCACTGTTTCAACTGCGACCCATGATTTAAAAAAAATATTTTTCACTTTGAGGTTCTATTTATAGCGCGTAATAAATAATTAGAATGAGTTATGAGGGAAGGAAGAGCAGCCTTTTCCTCTCACTGACATGGTTATCTTATTCACTTAAAACAAGCAGTTATAATGTAAATTTGAACTTGAATACTAGTATAGCGCATTTTTTATTTAAGAATGTAAATATAAAGGTTGATTTTCATTTCTGGTTGCTTTGATGGGATCATGAACGCAATCATGGTAAAACTTGCAAATTACCCATGAAGCGCTAGATAACTGAATGTGTTCGTAAATTGTTTACTCAAGAATATTTTAACAAGCCATGACTTGCCTGGGAGAAGTAAGATTCGATCGATTTTGAATGTGTCTTTGAACATCTTTTTTGAGTAAATCGCTCATTGATTAGCCACTTATATGTTACACGCGTAAATACGCTTTAATAATAATATTCACTAAAACATTAGAATGCGTCTATAAAACGTAGTGTGCATATGTTTTACATACCACGGCGATAGCAACAATTAAATAAATCTTTAAACACAACATGCATCCAACCTTTCTACACAAAAGACAAGCGTCCAAAAAGTCTGCAATAGTAATACAGGTGATAGACACGTTATTTTGTGTTTCATCTTTTCTGTTATCCAAAGATTATTGTTAAGCTCCGCACCTGGTGGCTGTGTGCCTAAGACTGCTGCAATAATTTTGTTTTGACATCTTTTTACAAGTAACTATGTTAAAAATAACACATTTACCTTAAAGCTGCCGAGTTTGCACGTTGATGAAATATTAGTAATTGTGTTAGTTGTCGGGAGATAATTTAAAACATAGAACATTGCTTTTTGTCAATGCCATATATTTGTTGTTATGTATAGTTAATAATATGTTTATAATTAAATAATTAGGGAATTCCACCACGTAAGTCTGTTTTTATTTTTAAAGTACTAACCGATCTGTGTAAAAAAGCACACAAACACACACGCACATACGTACGCACTCACGCCCGCCCAAACGCACTTACGCATTACACGTATCAAAGTCAAGATCAGTATGAACAATAACCCAATCATATCCCTGATATAATGACGTAATTATGTAACAGAAGTACAATTCGTTTCATAGAACACGATTTAATAACGTATTAATAGGGTGGCTTGACAATAGTATAGTGTAAACGCACTTACATTTACTTACCATAATATAATGGGTTTTAAAGTACAAAAAGGCAAATAATAGAAAGGTTTTATTGCAATGTTTCATTTTAAAATGATAAGTCCGTTAATCTATTCCAAGTTTATTGTCTGCCTCATAAATTATGCTATTCTCAGTATTTTATCGTCAAATATCAAAGAAACTTAATTGCTCTCATAATTGAACTTGCAATTTAAGAGAGAATATCTGCATGCAAATTGTTTGCATATAACAGGTTGGAGATAATTTCAATAATTAACATAAACTGTCAGAAAACTTTAATACTTGGCGCTATACAGTAGGACATATTTTTTTCTTTCATGAAGGACACTTTTGATACAGAACATAATACGATGTTATACCCGCGTTGCGATAAACCACTCGATCTCTTCTAGCATAAATGACAATGATAATTGGCTTTATTTGAACATTTCTTATTTATATAGCTGCATATTGTTCATGATTTTTTCTAACTTCAATATCAGTGTATTTCATTATGTGCCTTACCAGAAAACAAATACATTACTTAAATAACATTAAACATAAATGTGCAACAAATACGGATCGAATAACGTTCTCCGTTTTTAAAAAACAGTTATTTTGTTTGTTAACTATTTGAAACTGACTACCTACCTTGTTTTTCATCAATTCACAAGGTTTCTCTAGCACCGAAACTCCACGCCGCGGTGCTAGAGAAGATCGATGTGCAGGCGTGAATATGATACTAAATATTTAATGGTATAAAAAGCAATGCCAATCAGTGTCAATTGTTTTAGCATCGATATTATTATCAACTGTTAAACATACAAGATGGCATTGTTCCAAATGTTGTACTTCGATAATAATAATGTTTGATGAAATTAGTTTCATGCGTGGGTCATGTTCAACAAAAGTACATTTTCAAAACATTTTTTCCGTGTGCTTATCGCAATACCATGTATAGTTTTTCACAGTTTTAGTTTGATATGTTGTGTAGACCTCTAATTAGGTTAAGACAAAAGCTTCATTTGTGATGCATACCAGTCACATGAAAGAGAAAAGACTGACTTATTGCTAATTATTTACACTGCTGAGTGCTGTGCTGTGCATAAAGTGTCACATTGTGCATCACAACTCCGTATGTCTTCTATACATTGTTTCATTCACGCAACGCGACTAAGCAAACCGATCGTAAATCCGGACACTATACCTTATCAGTTATGTAACGGATCGTTTTAGAAACATAAAATATTGTAGCAATGTCTTGTGATACTAATACATTGTATTGATCTTGTTTTAATATTCCGGAATAAATATTAAGTCTAATAATGTTACAAGATAGTTGATACATACATATTCATGCTATATAATATAAATATTAAACAGAACAAAACAGAACATACTATTTATTCGGACAAGTACTTGCAACATCTCATCTAAAACCGCTTATTGGATTTTGACCAAACTTCACAGGAATGATCCCTGGGTGTTCCCCTATCAAAGTTGTTCAAACCGTTCCAGTTGGTTGCATAAGTAGGTCACGGGGTCAAAAAATAGGTTTTCAAAATGCAATTTTCAAAAATCTTCTTGTCCGAAACTACAAG
>Ga0224511_10001492_pt1 | contig 14261 bp, 7 predicted proteins | sample SF_May12_sed_USG_2_FD_169988 | JGI IMG/M metagenome (GOLD analysis project Ga0224511, IMG submission 169988) | Sediment microbial communities from San Francisco Bay, California, United States - SF_May12_sed_USGS_8_1 | ecosystem: Environmental > Aquatic > Marine > Sediment | place: USA...
ACCTGTGGCATAATTTAGTATTATAAAGAAATGTTAAACATCTGCTAATTTGATAAGTTTGCATACTTTAAATCATATAGTCAACCCCCTTTACAAAGCCTGGGTTCTGAACTTAACATCCACTTCAATGGACAACACAGGTGGACATCACCGGGAAATCATACTGTGTATTTGTTTGTTTCTATCCCGTTCGCATTATTTAGTTTGCAAGTTAAAAGTTGTCTGGGATCGAAAAAATGTTTCATCGTCTTGCTTTTTCTTGCATTTTGAAATTCTAAAAATGAAAAAAAAGTAATCGTTAAATACCAAATCAATTGCATAAACAGATGGATGCTAAATCTGTATCGTTATCTTGATATATACATAAAAACGGTTTACAAAGAAAGACAACAAATAGAGGCAACTTGGGATTACTAAACTTATGTTTGTGACCAAGGACAGGGTTGATGTTGCTAAAATAGCATCTCAGTTTTCACAAAATTACTTATGTTTTCTTTTTTCTATTGACACTAAACTTGCTCAGTATGTTCATTGAATAAGAATTTAGCTTTTGACTGTATGTATAAGAACAATGTCAAGTTCACGTGCTTGCAATTTAACTTTAATTTAGTTCAGTGCACTAAGAACCGTTTATAGTTAAATATGCATGTATATGTATTCTTGAGTTTTAAATAAACAAAACTATGACAGTCAGAATCTGTTTTAATAACAAATATATCACATACATGCATATTGTGGAGGTAAGGTTAATTATGGACCATAATGCCGCGCCCACAAACCCTTCTTTTAAAAAAATGCTCAGATTTCACAATCATTATTAAGCAGGCTTAAAACTTTAAAAACTATAATGCTAAAATACATCAATAAGAAACACGTAAATGAAATCTAAACAATATAGAAAAGGACACTGTACAAATAAAAGGGCATATTCTGAGACACTACATTGACAATCTCATAAAGCGTCACACTTTTACAAAGATATGCATGTTTAATGTATAATGTGATATTTAAATAATTTTATTATGAAACAAAAAAGAAAAACTAAATTTGATGCATATTGCCAAATCCTTTTACATGTTTTATGTATAAGGTATCTTCCAATTTTGGTACTAGGAACTGGAGGAAGGGGACCCCCCGGTTGCCATGCAAACACTGGATGATGAAGAGGATCTGCATGAGGTTGTAAGTAGTTGACCTTATTGCTATGAAAACGGTTTAAACATCTTTTTTCATTCAAAACATTTGCAAATGGGGTATACTGGAGTCATTCTACTAGTTGTGGTGAATATTTTGTTTTTATGATATCAAACCTAAGCGGCACTGTTATTTTATTCACCACATCGGAACTTTTTTTAATTATAATAATAACAACGAAACTACATTTAATTTCAGTTTTTGTAATTTCCATGATTTTAATGATATGTCCAAACTATAAAGTATCCAAACCTAAACACGAATGTAAAACTGTTTCTCAAACTGACAAATACATGTCTCTATATATTTAGCTTAAGCTCCGCGATAAATGTCACGAACTTAACTCGTGAAATATTATACATATTTTGCAGAGCTTCAAAAACTACATAACGGAGCACATTTCAACGGAGCAAATAACAAATACAATAATCAATTTATAGAAAATATCGCAATGTTCGCGACATTCCCGCCACAGATAATGGACTGCACACTATAAGACTGCATAAAACACTGCAACCGATGATGGAATGACAACTTCTTTAAAAATGTCAAATTATTTATCGATGTCTCTGTCGGATATAATATAATCTAATATATCCAAAAAGATTACGAGTCGCTTACATTTTCGTAGCCTGATGTCTTATTCGATGTCACTGGTAGTTTCTTCGCTGCAACAACATGCGCCCGCGCCTCATACTCACTTAAATGATGTTTATTTTTCAAGGGTTTGAGTATAAAACTCTCCTAATTATTCGACCTTTACATCCACGTTGGTAACATACGAAATGTTCCTGTAAATTGTGAACCTCACGTTCATGTTGCACTACTTTGCGTTTATATTTAAACAACTTGCCACACGAAGAACACACAAATCCTGCCATGGTGGGTTTGATAAGTTATACAGTAAACTATCCATCTTAAATAATAGAATACACTTGTTTTTTTTTTTTAAATTGACCTGTACAATTATGCTTGGTTGAATATATAACCAATGAATGTGAATTCCGCTTTACCGGTCAACCCACGGGTAGTTTACATCAATAACTTACATTATGCAACAACTAACAAATCGCTAGCGCTTTTCGAAGCAAAAAGATGAGAACAATAACATTGTATCAATTACATATGGCGATCACTTCCTATAAACACAACACAATATAAAAATATAAAATTTATGTTTAAATGAGTTGTACCTTCGTATTTTGTATTTGTAACTTGGTTATAATTATGAACCAAATAATATAAGTATAGAGTTATTATTTAAAAAAAACTATTGTTCTTGTTTTTTTCAGTTATATACAAAACTATCGTACATACATTTGTATTTACGATTCATATTTATATAAGTTTTTATTTGTTCTTGTGCACGTTTTGCGGCTCTCCTTCTCGAGCGTCGTACTGTTTCTGGTTGTGTCTGTATTTCCGTTGTGGATGATCTAGGTGACGAAAAATGTTTGCTTTGTGTACCAGATGTTTCAATCGGGTACAACAAACACAGAGACCGTCTGACAATATTTCCAGTTGAGAGTTGAATCTTCGCCGAACGCTCATGTCCGTCAGAACTCGTAATTAGTTCTAATACTTTCCCTAGTCGCCAACTTCCCCGAGGAACATTTATCCTTGATAAGCACTACACTACACAAATGTTCTAAACCGCCACTAAATAAAAGTCACATAACTTGAAAACCATTTGATTTACAAACACAACATTTTGCAAGGTAGTCAAGTACAAGTTACAGAATCATATATTGTAATACCGAATCCCGTTTTATCACTGTGCAGTACATGTAATTCTTTACGGAAATAGTCATAACATATGCACAAACTTCCGGTGCAATAAACAACATATGTATTTGTCTTTTTTATCTTTTATTCATGTTTAGACATAAAAAATCACGAAACATGGCGAACATGTTACTTAAAAAAGGAGATATTGAAGTTGTAATGTTCCCAGCCGGGAGCTCTGCTAGGCAGATGGGTCAACTATCAATTGTTCGTATGGTTAATATTAACTACTTGTAGTCAATTTGAGTTTAAAGTAAGGTCCTTATTTGTGCTGTGGATTCATGTTCCAAGGATATACCATAGGCCTTACTGTTTCATTCAACATTCATTTAATAAATGCCAAAGAACCGGAAGTGTGGTGGATATTCGGCGGCAGCCGCGGCTGAGTATTATACCTGGAAGACAAGACCGGCACATTGTTGTTTTACACCTACAGGACCAGCTTCACACTGCAGCTACTACGGCTCGTGTGCATGTTGGAAACAACGACTGCGCAATAAGCTCGCAGACTGTCCGATATTGTCAATAAAACGTTGCGTTACGGGCTAAACATCTTCAAATTGTCGGACAGACATCATGCAACACGTTTGACCAGGGACCACGTCATCTGCGGCTTATAGAGGCGGTAAGGCCCAATGTGTTGTTTGTCGGCGAAATTTTAATCTCTTTGCAAGGCAACGACAGACGTTAATGGGTGTATCACTAGCGCGGGTAGAGACATTTCAAATGGTTTTTGGTTGAAGTCGACCTGTACATGCTTGGTTTATTATGGTTTGGGCTGGACTCTCAATGCACAGACAACAGTGTGAAGATCGATTGAAATTCAATCCTACAAAGGTACCAAGATGACAACATTGAGATAGTGTTTATTCTGCAGATTCAAGAGGACCGCGGTATATGCTTAGCACAAAATAACGCCTCATGTAATTTTGCGAGCCGCTTTAAAACCGCATGATCACCTGACCCGCAGCAAAACCGGACCTAAACCCAATTCACAATTAGTGGGGCTTGTTAAAAGGGGATGTGTGACGTCAACCACAACCAGGCAATTTGCAGCAGGTGTCAGGTCTGCTAGCCCGTGAGTGAAACATTGTTCCATAGCAGTACCTGTTAAACTATTTCAGGTTTATGAGACGTCGCCGTCAAGTCGTCATTGCAGCTGCTATTCGTATTATATTACACTGGGACTTTCCCAGTTTTGGGTCTGCTACGTTTACGTTGAATTTCGTACGTTATATTAACTTGATATGAATAAAATGTAGAAATAAACGCACAAATATTATTGATTACTTTTTAGAAATAGAAAAAAAAACATTTCTTCAATGTGTTACGATAAAATATAGCCATGTATCTAGTAGCGGTTTAAAACTTTTGAGTAGTGTATGTCACCCACAGTGCATGTCAAATGTGATTGTATTCTTATGGTTTTAAGACGTGTTTGTGTTCTTTCTCTCAAACTTGTTAGAAAGTCATAATATTCCACCAACTTATGTCCTTTTTTTCACACGTTTAATAGTTTATCTGATGAGCTATCTTTAGACTGTTATTTCGATCATTCTCATCACTTTGTCCTTTAAGTATACGGGTTCAGACTGGTAAAACGTATAGGAGTGATGACGATAGTGGAGTTGATGTCATCGCAGACGAAACGAGTGGTCTTGCGTTGACAACCGATTCCGCCTCCTTGATAAAAGTAATCAGCTGGCCTGACGTTAGCAATTGTTTACCTATTGCTTTTCGCATATATCTTTTTGTATGACCAACCAATCTTTCATAGAACCCGTCCATCCACGGAGCAAGCTCTACAATGAAGCACCACTCAATCCTTTCTGATATAACTTGTTTCGGAATGTCTCGGCAGGCCATGAAAAGACGGAGACAGTTAAAACTGCGTCCGTTGTCATGTTAGTAACCATTTCCAGATGAATAGCACGTGTCAACATGCACATGAATAAGCACACCCAAGCTTTCTTTAACTCACCGTTTTCTTTATACTGTAGAGGTCCTAAGTAACCAAGACTCCTGTTGGAAAATAGTGCTGATTCCCAAACCCGTGCAGACGGAAGTGGGACCATGTCTGGCATTCTGTAGGGGCCGCCCTCAGCTTTCTTACAAAATGAACACGTTCCAATAACTTTCTTAACAACTGATCTATTTTGTGGAATCCAGAACTTTGTTCGTATGGAATTCAATGTTTGTGATACACCACAATGCACACCACCACGGTGAAAAGATTGTATCAACATTTCAGTATATTTACACTTAGTAGTATTCAAGCTACGTCTGGTTCAATTAAGGCTTTCAGAGGTTTTCTTTCCATGTTGTTACAAAATACTGATAACTGGAACTATGTTTGCAGGTATTTCCATGAACTGGCCGTTTTTCATCTTGAGCTTGAACGAAATCGTCTTTGAAACAAGAACTTTTGAGTTTGTTAAACCAAATGTCACTAAATTCAGTTTTTCTTCTCCTTGCACTTTTAATCCGAGTTTTTACTCAATGACTCGGTTATTGAAGTACGGTGTGACCCATAATCTAACAGTATTCGCACATCGCACGTGGTCTTGTCGTTTTATTTCAAACCGGAGCTCGTGCGGTTTGCATCAAAACTACCTCATTTGTAGTTAAGAAAACGCTTTCTGACCTTTCTCTGTTTTCTTGTGTTGTTTCCTCAATAGTTTCATTTGATGATGCTCTTTCTTTGATTAATTAAGTCATTGTCGATCTTCCTTGAAACTGTTTGATACACAAACTACGATGGTGTGTATTGTATCACCACATTATACGCGTTTTCTTGTCGATCTACATTCGTCAGTTTGGTGGCCTTCCTTTAAATTTGCATGTGTAATGTATAATGTGATATTTAAAAAAAAATTATAATGAAACAAAAAAGAAAAACTAAATTTGATGCATTTTGCCAAATCCGTTTACATATTTTATGTATAAGGTATCTTCCAATTTTGGTACTAGGAACTGGAGGAAGGGGACCCCCCGGTTACCATCCCAACACTCGGTGATGAAGAGGATCAGCATAAGGCTGTAAGTAGTTGATCTCCTTGCTATAAAAACCGTTTAAACAACTTTTTCCTTAAGAACGTTTGCAAGTGGGGTATACTGGGATCATCCTACTGGTCAGATTGTTTGATGGTAGTAGCATGGGTGGTCAGTTTACAAATCATGGTATAAAAATAGTGTATTATCTGACAGGTCATAGTTGTTTGCTGCCTTTAAAACATATTTGTATGTGTAGGGCTGAGAGGATACCGTTACTTTTGGTACACTATCGATACAGAAGTCTACCGATATGCATCGATACAGTCATCATGCAGTACCGATACATCTGGAAGTATCAATTCACACTTTACTTTCATACATTTAAGCAAAATACTTTAGCATATTGAGTTTGATCTAATTTTACTGAACTAAGTTTGTTATTTAATATGTAACAATCTACATTTGTAATAGGTTTACTTTAGCACTAGTATTTGTAAGATTCCCTGTATAGATCTACCCAGAACATTCACTTTATTGTTGAAATCAAAAATTAATTCTTGATTTTTAAAAAATTAAGTCGGTTACATGTGTATCGTATCAAATAAGTTTCATATCGGCAAGGTACGTATCGAATACCTGTATCGGGATACTGACTGTATCGTTTCTTTAAGTATATTTGCAATACGTTATTATAATAATTTTATTTTGCATAGCTACCGAGCGATCACTAAAACAATCATTTAAAATGTCGATTTCTACTGCCTAATCTTTTTTAAATTGATGTCACTTTATTCAGTTAAATGTAAGGAGTTAAAAAATCATTTTAACATTTTAACTTAAATTTGATTTCATAAGATTTATGGTTACAAAGGTTTACAAAATTCCGGCGCATAGTTCTCTAAGTTGTTGAAATATTAAAATTAAAAAAGCTGACCACCTTACGTGTCAGTACTTGTCTACGTGTTAAAATGATAAACATGTGTTTTGGTAGAAGTTGTCTGTATAATATAAGCATTGTCCTCGTATGATCTGATAAAAAACGTAATTAGAGTTATAACGAGCGCATACGCAATCAGCTCGTTTGTCAAACATTATCAGCATTAAATATTAGTGTACAGAAAAATATAAGAAGTAACGCAGTATTTAACTTGTTTTAATTAACGGCTAGGTACATGTTGTTTGCGTGTACGTGTAACATTTAACATGAGCTAGTGGTCTGGATACGGAGTCAGTAAAATAGTTTAATAAGTTACATTATATCACACCTCCAAAAAGTTTCCAGCCTTCCCATTGGTTAAAATGAAGTCACGTGACTGCCCGATATTTTACTATATTAGGTCAGTTACAAAAAATATGGGGTTAATAAAATTCAAAATGGCTTCCAACATAAATATAAAATAGTTACTTGTCATAAACTTTCTTTACACAAAGTATGCTATTTTCCTGTTATCATGACATATAAAGGGAAATAATCTTGTTTAGATAAAAATCAATAAATGAAGTGTGGTATTCAACCCTATTGACTAGTGAGGCAGAGTTTTTATGACAGTCAAGGATATGAAAACAAACGAAAATGCAGAAGACACAAAGTTAAGTTTGATTTAGTTAAAAAAATGTAGTGTTTTTAAAATTCAATTTGGTAAATGTTATGAGGGTCTATTGCTCAAAATGTGTACAAGCAATGTAATGCATTTGCTGTTTAAATCTCGAATCGTTATTTTGACTACGGAAGATTCTGTTGAGAACTGTTTCAAACTTTCATAGTAATATCAGTAAACGTTTTATTCATGTATTTGATTGGTAATTCTTCTAAAAATAGTTATTTATTAGAAGAATTAGATCAAAACTCTTCTGAACAAACTGCTTGCTCATACACATGTCTAAAAATGGATAAAGGAAAGAACATTTTCTGGGGGAACTGGTAAGTTTATCTTTGTTTTACAAGTTTACCAACTTATTTTAGACTCATTCAGAAAAGGTTGTCGATGTGATATAAATGATACAGGGTGTTTACGCAAGCGTCTCGCCCCATATTAATCTGCTGACTGCCCCGTATTGTCCCGTATTGGGCAGCAAAACACCCTGTATCTTATAATATTATATACACAATATAATTACATTATATTTGTTACACAAAACAATTAAATTTAATGATGAGAGATAACTCATTTCTAAAATTTATATTCACAAACATTATGTAAACACGGATAAAGTTATAATTCTTAATCCTACGGCAAACATTTTACGAGATTTATTAAAGCGATAAAGTTTGGAACTGTGTCCTATTGTCTGACACCAGAAAAAGCTATAGCCCAATTCATGTAGAAGTGTCACTGTCAGTATCTAAGATACCGAGTTACTTGTAGAATACAAAATAAGGCTCTGAAGAAGTGGACAGCTTTTGTGTATGCCATTTATGATGTGAAATATATTTTCTTGTTTGGAGGGATGTGGGAGTGTGGTGGCAGAAAAAAAGCATTTTATTATGTTGTCTTCTTATAACATTAATCTGTTTTATGTGCAACATTTAATTATTTATTAAAACATGTTTAACTTCAATATATAATCAACTATCTCAAATTTCAAGGGATTGTAAAGATAGTTTCAGATATCCGAAGTTTAAGAATAGATTTGTAATGATATAAATTTCTTGTGTCATATTTGTATTTGCAACTGTAAACTTAGTTTCTGAAATTGTGTGTGGTTGTGCATATTTAAAGTGTTGTTTGAATACCGGTAATTTAATTTATTTTTCTATTTTTCATTGTAGGTTGCTGCGTCGTCAAAAGTGCGTGAGCGCTATTTGTATACCCGAAACTCGTACCTGGTGTGTTGCCATAATACATCTTTTTTCTTATTTTTCTTTCTTTAATGATCAGTAAGTGTTTTGTAGAAAATAGTGTAAGAATGATAAAATTACCAACGTGACCTCTTATATCATTTACATGCTGATTAGGCCATGTCAACAAGTTCTTAAAAAACTGTTACAACAACAAATACAAACTGATTCACTTTAATCAGCGTTAATTATTTAAAGAAATTAATTTTTATTGAATTGATCAATTAAATAATACTTTGCAAGTCTCACCCTAGGAGTGAAAAACACTATCGGGGTCGTATAACATCTTCTGGCAATTTGGAGGTTGATGTAGGCGAATTGATTTTAACAGTTTTAAACATGTGTGGACAAACATTTGGTTTATGATATCCTAATGTTTGACATATCCGATTTTTAGTTAAGCGGGTTCGAACTATAAAGGAACTTTAGGGGAAAACTAGACTGCGGAGGATAGTTTGACATACCGGTAACCAGACATTTGAGATAACCGATTTTGAGATAGCGAGAGTTGATTGTATTTCAGTACACCATGACCCATTGATACGTAAATACACATATGTTTTCTTGAGTTTTAAATGGACACAATTAAGACAGTCAGATTGATTTTAATAACAAACATATCCCATGCATGATTGCTATTATAGTAGTAAGGTTAGTAAGGGATCATTATGCTGTGCTTACAGACCCTTCCCTTTGCAAAAAATAAGGCTTTTAATTTTACTAACATGCAAGAGCTCAAATGCATAAAACACATGCATGAAATCTAAACAAGATAGTAAGTGACATTTTAAACAAAACTAAAAAAATACATATACTGTAGTAGTATAATGGGGCCCCGTTCTGACAACCTTAAAAAAGGTTAAATAAAACCAAGGTTTGCATCTATAATGTATAATGTGCTATTTAAATACTTTTATTTTGATAAAAAATAAGGAAAACATACATTTTGTCAAATTTTATTACATGTTTCAAAAATTAAACTATCTTCCCATTTTAATACTAGGAACTGGAGGAAGGGGGTCCCAGGGTTGCCATGCAAACACTGGATGATGAAGACGATCGGCATGAGGTTGTAAGTAGTTCAACTTATTGCTACGAAAACGGTTTAAACAACTTTTTTTCATTCAAAACATTTGCAAATGGGGTATACTGGAGTCATTCTACTGGTTGTGGTGAATATTTTGTTTTTTATGATATCAAACTTAAGCGGCACTGTGATTTTATTCACCACATCGGAATTTTATTTAATTATAATAATAACAACGAAACTATATTTAATTTCAGTTTTTCTAATTTCCATGAGTTTAATGATATGTCCAAACTTTAAAGTATCCAAATCTAAACACGGATGTAAAACTGTTTCTCAAACTGACAAATACATGTCTCTATATATTAAGCTATAGCTCCGCCATAAATGTCACGAACCTAACTCGTGAAATATTATACACAGCTAGCAGAGCTACCTAAACTATATAACGGAGCACATTTCAACGGACCAAATAACAAATACAATAATCAATATATAGAAAATTTCGCAATTTTCGCGACATTCCCGCCACAGATAATGGACAGCACATTATAAGACTGCATAAAACACTGCAACCGATGATGGTATGTCAACTTCTTTAAAAATGTCAAATAATTTATCGATGTATCTGTCGGATACAAGCTCTCTTTCGGGATGATACGGTGACCCAGGTGTTAAGTCCAACTCTTCTAATATGTCCAAAATGGATTACGAGTCGCTTACACTTTCGTAGCCTGATGCCTTATTCGAGATCTCTGGTAGTTTCTTCGCTGCAACAGCATGCGCTCGCGCCTCATACTCACTTAAATGATGTTTATTTTTTAAGTGTTTGACTATAAAACTCTCCTAATTAATCGACCATTACATCCACGTTGGTCACATACGAAATGTTCCTGTAAATTGTGAACCTCACGTTCATGTTGCACTACTTTGCGTTTATATTTAAACAATTTGCCACACGAAGAACACACAAATCCTGCCATGGTGGGTTTGATGAGTTATACAGTAAATTGTCCATCTTAAATAATAGAATACACTTGTGTTTTTTTTAAATTGACCCGTACAATTATGCTCCGTTGAATATATAACCAATGAATATTAACTCTGCTATACAGGTCAGCCCACGGGTAGTTTACATCAACATGTACAATAACTTACATTATACAACAACTTACAAATCGCTAGCGCTCTCCGAAGCAAAAAGATGAGAACAATTACAATGTATCAATTACATATGGCAATCACTACCTATAAACACAACACAATAAAAAAAATTTGTTCAAATGAGTTTTACCTTCGTGTTTTGTATTTGTAACTTGGTATAGAGTTATTGTTGAAAAAACTATTGTTCTTGTATTTGTCCAGCTATATTCAAAACTGTCGTATATATTTACGATTCATATTTTTATAAGTTTTTTATTTGTTCTTGTGCACGTTTTGCGGCTCTCCTTCTCGAACGTCGTACTGTTTCTGGTTGTGTCTGTATTTCCGATGTGGATGATCTAGTTGACGAAAAATGTTTGCTGTGTGTACCAGATGTTTCAATCGGGTACAACAAACACAGAGACCGTCTGACAATATTCCCAGTTGAGAGTTGAATCTTCGCCGAACGCTTATGTCCGTCAGAACTCGTAATTAGTTCTAATACTTTCCCTAGTCGCCAACTGCCCCGAGGAACTTTATCCTTGATAAGCACTACACTACACAAATGTTCTAAACCGCCACTAAATAAAAGTCAAATAACATAAAAACCGTTTGATTTACAAACACAACATTTTGCAAGGTAGTCAAGTACAAGTTACAGAATCATATTTTTTAATACCGAATCCAGTTTTATCACTGTGCAGTACATGTAATTCGTTACGGAAGTAGTCATTTCGATAAAATAAGCAAGAACTTCCGTTGCAATAAACAACATATGTTTTTGTTTTTTTTATCTTTTTTTCACGTCTAGACATAGAAAAAACACAAAACATGGCGAACATGTTAAATAAAAAAGGAGATATTGAAGTTGTAATGTTCCCAGCCGGGAGCTCTGCTAGACAGATGGGTCAACTATCAATTGTTCGCATTGTTAACATTAAGTACATGTAGTCAATTTGAGTTTAAATTAAGGTCCTTATTTGTGCTGTGAATTCATGTTGCAAGGATATACCACAGGCTTTACTGTTCTATTCAACATTCATTTGATAAATGCAGAAGAACCGGACGTTTGGAGGATATTCGGCGGCAACCGCGGCTAAGTATTATACCTGGAAGACAAGACCGGCACATTGTTGTTTTACACCTACAGGACCAGCTTCACACTACAACTTCTACGGTTCGTGTGAGTGTTGGAAACAACGAATGCGCAATAATTTTGCAGACTGTCAGAAATTGTCAAGAAAACGTTGCGTTACGGGCTAAACATCTTTAACATTATGCAACAGGTTTGACCAGGGACGACGTTATATGCGGCTTATAGAGGCGGTAATGGCCCAATGTCTTGTTTGTCGGCGAAATTTTGATCTCTTTGCAAGACAACGACAGACGTTAATGGGTGTATCACTAGCGCGGGTAGAGACATTTCAAATGGTGTTTGGTTGAAGTCGACCTGTACATGTTTGGTTCATTATGGTTTGGGCTGGAATCTCAATGCACAGGCAACAGTGTGAAGATCGATTGAAATTCAATCCCACAAAGGTACCAATATGACAACATTGAGATAGTGTTTATTCTGCAGATTCAAGAGGACCGCGGTATATTATGCTTAGCACAAAATAACGCCTCATGGAATTTTGCAGGTAGAACCGTTTAAATGCGAGCCGCTTTAAAACCGCATGATCACCTGACCGGCAGCAAATCCGGACCTTAACCCAATTCACAAATAGTGGGGCTACTTAAAAGGAGATGTGCGACGTCAACCACAACCAGGCATTTGCAGCAGGTGTCAGGTCTGCTAGCCCATGAGTGAAACATTTTTCCATAGCAGTACCTGTTAAACTATTTCAGGTTTATGAGACGTCGCCGTCAAGTCGTCATTGCAGCTGCTATTTGTATTAAGTTAAACTGGAACTTTCCCAGTTTGGATCTGCTACGTTTACGTTGAATTTCGTACGTTATATTAACCTGATATGAATGAAATGTAGACATAAACGCAAAGATATTATTGATTACTTTTTTAGAAATAGAAAACAAAACATTTCTTTATTGTGTTACGATAAGATATTGCCATGTATCTAGTAGCGGTTTAAAACTTTTGAGTAGTGTACGTCACCCACAGTGCATGTCAAATGTGATTGTATTCTTGCGGTTTTGAGACGTGTTTGTGTTCTTTTTCGCAAACTTGTTAAATAGTCATAATAATCCATCAACTTCTGTCCCTTTTATCACATGTTTAAAAGTATATCTGATGAGCTATCTACTGGACTGTAATTTGGATCATTCTCATTACTTTGTCCTTCCAGTATACGGGTTCAGACTGGTAAAAGGTATTGGAGTGATGACGATAGTGGAGTTGATGTCATCCCTGACGTAAACGAGTGGTCTTGCGTTGACAACCGATTCCGCCTCTTTGATGAAAGTAATCAGCTGGTCATGCGTTAGCTATTTTTTACCTATTGCTTTTCGCATAGATCTTTTTTAAGACCAACCAATCTTTCATAGAACCCGCCCATCCACGAAGCAAGCTATACAATGAAGCACCACTCAATCCTTTCTGATATAACTTGTTTCGGAGTGTCTCGGCAGGCCATGAAACGACGGAAACAGTTAAAACTGCGTCCGTTGTCATGTTAGTAACCATTTCCAGATGAATAGCACGTGTCACCATACACATGAATAAGCACACCGAAGCTTTCTTTAACTCACCGTTCTCTTTATACTGTAGAGGTCCTAAGTGACCAATACCAGTGTTGGAAATAGTGCTGATTCCGAAACCCGTGCAGACGGAAGTGTGCCATGTCCGGCATTCTGTAGGGGCCGCCCTCAGCTTTCTTACAAATTGAACACTTTCCAAGAACTTTCTTAACAGCTGATCTATTTTGTGGAATCCAGAACTTTGTTCTCATGGAATTGAGTGTTTGTGATACACCACAATGCATACCACCACGGTGAAAAGATTGTATGAACATTTCGGTAAATTTACACTTAATAGTATTTAAGCTACGTCTGGTTCCATCAAGGCTTTTAGAGGTTTTCTTTCCAGGTTGTTACAAAATACTGATAACTGGAACTATGTTTGCAGGTATTTCCATGAACTGACCGTTTTTCATCTTGAGGTTGAACGCTATCTTCTTTGAAACAATAACTTTTGTGTTTGTTAAACCATATTTCACTAAATTCAGTTTTTTCTTTTCCTTGCTCTTTTAATCCGAGTTTTTACTCAAGGACTTGGTTATTTAAGTACGGTTTGACCCATTACTAACAGTATTCGCACATCAC
>Ga0224511_10001493_pt1 | contig 14258 bp, 5 predicted proteins | sample SF_May12_sed_USG_2_FD_169988 | JGI IMG/M metagenome (GOLD analysis project Ga0224511, IMG submission 169988) | Sediment microbial communities from San Francisco Bay, California, United States - SF_May12_sed_USGS_8_1 | ecosystem: Environmental > Aquatic > Marine > Sediment | place: USA...
TATCATCCTATGAAGTTTGAAGGCTCTGGGTCAAAGGGTACGCGAGCTATTGAGCGGAAACGAAGTGTGACAGACGGACAGACGGACAGACGGACAGACGGACAAGGCAAAGACAATATGTCTCCCTAAGAGGGGAGAGACATAAATATACTGATTAATAATTTATTTAATTACTGTATCAAAAGTATTATGTTCATAATACCAAAAACACAAAACAACGTACAATGGCATATACTTTGGCTCTTACATTTAACAATAAAAACACTAAATGAACAATGTGTTCTACTTGAATTATAAATCGTTTTATTCATACATTCGTGTCTTAAAATACTTCCAAAACATGAAGCTTTGTAAATTGGTATAAGTCAAGTGGCAGGACACCTTACATACGACTTAAAATCATGCTTTCAACATTGTGCATACCGGTATCAAAATCAGCAAAATACAGATAAAAATGTGATAAGAATTGGCACTGCAGATGTTTTAAACGTTTTATTTATGTATGAATATGTGAGTAGCCTAAGATTTATTTTTATATCAAATCATTTTTTTGTAAAACGCAAACAGGCAACAAATGAGGTTATGGGTACGAGGATCATTTACTTACAAAAAATTATCCTAATTACATTCAGTCTGAAAAGTAATTATTAAGCAGTTGACATAAAACCAGCATAATGTTTATATTCCGTAAGGCAAAACAGCCAGTATCCGGTTGTTATTAAATTATAGGGTGGATACTTATTTTTAAAAATCAATAAATCACTGTTTACTGATTTTCGGGTGGTTTCAGTTGTCTCGTGCCGACATCTTGAAGTACCTAGTTTACCGTATGATTTATTGCTCTTAGTTTCCTAAGTTGGAAACAATTACTAAATGGATTGTTGTTTTGTGTCAAAAACACTGATTGCGACGTAGTAGGAATAATATAGAAAATATAACAACAAAACTAAAACTCTATTTTTGTACACGCACTTTATCGTCGAAACATAGGGAGGGCATTCAATTTGTACATTCAACAATACGTTTTTCAATAATAATAATAATAATAATAATAATAATAATAATAATAATAATTAAAAAACATTAATATGAGTTATAAGGTTTTCATACCTTTGGCTAATGGTGCAGACTAACAGACAACGATTTGCAATCAGAAAATTCCAGCTATGTACCTACCACATAGCCTTATGTTCAATAGGCATAACACATATCGTTCAGGGTTTAAAATACATCTACTTTTCACTTCAATAAATACATTTCGAACCTTAGCAGGGTAATTTACTGTACGCTTAATTTTAAATCGAGCGTTGTAAGATATTAGAGATAGCATTAACCCAAAAAGGTTAACACTTTCACTATTTTACCTAGTAACAGCTTCAAATGTAGAAATTACACCACTTAAAACTCGTGTAGATGCAATACCTCATTACCTGCTTGGCAACTTATGGGTCGTTCGTACTCGTGCTGCCAAAGTAGAAACGCACATAATTTAAATGACATTTTCAATTACCTGAAAAGCTTATCTTATGAAATTTATCACACACATACATATTTATATTTAGATTGTCAATCGCGAATATGGAAGCCGCCATATAGACTACAATACCTTAAAATGAACTGTCATATTTTCATGGCGTTCCCATGTTGTTAATACGTGATATAGTTTTGTTTCGAGGAAGCTAAAACTAGAAAGTATAACAAAAACAGCTACTACACTTATTGACGATTGTGTTTAAATTATCATAGCATTGATAACAAACTTTTAAACGCTTATTGTCCTGGCACCTGCTTCAAAACGCATGTGAAACATAAAATAAATGACAAGTTTACTAACATGGAAACTATTATCTTGAACTGCGTGTAATTTCTCACACACATTTTTATTTAGGCGTGCAGGTACTGTTGAAGCTGCCACGTGGTAGAAAATGAACGATACATATAAAAACAATGCGATTCCCAGACTATTGTCGTGTTGTATTTTGTTGTGTTATTAATAATGATATAATTATATTAATATTTTATCAACCTAAAATGTCCAAAACAATGAATGCGATTCAAGGACATAAGATGTTTGATTGTCATTATTGCCTTTGCTATACATTAGTGTTCCTTCTTTTAGCAATGCATGATGACATCTTTTTAAAAATTTACAAATCTGATATATTAAAACATTTAAAGATAGAGATATATATCACGTATTTCTCAATTATACATACGTCAAACATTTTATTACAGTAACATCATTAGGCATTTTTTCTTATTTATCAGGTATTAAGCACAATCTTCTCACCTACCAAACGTATCTAAGGTTTTAGCAATCAACGTTGCAGACGAAATGATAAATGTAAATGTTATTTAAGCAGTAACAACATATTCTAAGAGGTTTCTGTAAAAAGCATCATTCGCCTCATTACTAAACCTACTGTTAATCATAAAGTATTTCATAAGTAACGAGTTCAATGCTTTTGAAGTCTGAGTCTGACGATTAAGTTTTAAATTCATCAGTTTAAACTATCGATAAATCATTTTGCCTGATGGAATTTACTTGAAAGGATTACTCGTTGGGTCGTTTATATCTATATTAACTTAGGAATCCTACCATAATGCTCTGAGAAGTGCATTGTACAGATGTTAGGTATTTAAGGCCAGTTAATTTATATAATTTATGATATACATAAATTATATTGATTTTGAGGACCACTCACACCTATTAACTACATCTAACATTGAATAAACAAGTAATTATTTCACGTGCTAGGATAAGATATCCGTAGATAAGAGCCAATTCATAAATTCTGCATTGAAAGTTTGAATATCAAGGCAAAGTTCAACTGGAGTTTATAATTGAGTAATCCCTATAACACCATAATTATCAATGCAATTTTGTTTCAACATTATTGTTTTTAGCGTGTTTTAGTGTTAAGACTTTAAGTTACAATGGATTTTCCTTCTGCACATTGAGTGTCTGTGAGTAAAAGTATGTACTGGTCCTCGTTAAGAAACCATGTTGATTAATGTATTAACAAAATGTGTTTAAAACACGACACAACTCAGAAAAAGGCCTGTTGTCAAATCGTTTTTGTTAGATAAGCACTGGCTACTCACATACGTTTTACATATCATGTGTTCCATAGTCAAAGTAAGTATGACATAAAGAAATTATTTTATCAAAATACCAGTCACTCACACAGTCATCCATACATGCCTGTGAATATCATCAACTTCATAAGGACCATACCAACATATCATAATGGCGTATTTCTGCCAGGATTACACTGATAGTATATTGATTACCTTGTTTTCACAAACAAAACATTTTATCCATAAATATTATTGTGATGACGGTTCATTTTTAATTCCATATACCGGTAGACTATCGTATGCATTACCAGGTATTGTATTTCTATATCATAAATAGTGCAAACGTTTGATGTGATAAAAGCGTTAAATACTATACAAGTTTTAGCAAACATGTCGTTATAGTGTAGTTTCTCTAAAATATATTTTACTTGAAGAATGCCGATTATACATAATATATGTGTATTAAACTATGACGTAAATTACACTCTTGCACATAACATAATTTGTTTCCTTCTAAAGTACGCTTAAAGTACATAAACAATAGTGGTTTTTTTTGGAATTTGTAAGAAATATAAAATCGCATTAAATAGGTATGTAAGTCAACACAACAACTGTGTATGTAAATTAAACTTTATTGTTAATTTATCTATATTACAATGTTTGTATTTTATTATATGTTTCAGGTAAGTGTTCAGAATTTCTCTAGTACATATATTGGGTGAGTTGTTTATGTTTTAATTGTTGTCTTGGCCTATATTGCTCGGTTTATGTTACAAATTCAAGCGTCAATTAAATTCACGTTTACATGTTAAATGTATTACGTACTGTGGTATTACTTATTTTCGCGTTTGTCTAATTTTCGCGTATTTCGCGCTATGGCCGATGCGCGAATTTAAGACTGCGCGAAAGGTAAGCCTAATCAATTAACCTTGTTTCAAAGTGCTCTCATCTCGATTGCAGCTGGTCTAAATTTCGCGCCCCGGCGCATGCGCGAAATTAAGACCGCGCGGAATGGTCTCTTGTCGGCTTTCCGCGAAATTTAGACAGCGCGAAAATAAGTAATACCACATGTGGGTATCAATTTCTTTTAAACTAAAACAAATGGATATCAATCGACGTATCTGAAGCATATTGGCATCATTTAAGAATGCTTTAACAAAACAAAACAACAAAGACAACAATATATATACACATGTTTATTTATTGTCGTTGAGGTTTTAAATCGTACATACTAATGCCTTACATGTATTACTTGATTAAGGTGCAAAGAAAACCATACATGTGTTCATTACATAACTTGTTTGTGGTGAATCTTACGGTACATTTTACGTCTTAAGCAAGAACAATATGTTTTTTTGCCTTCATATTTCACAACAAAGCTTAAAATATTAAAGATGCTAGATCTGTATCTTTTAGGTCAGAATTGTTTACATCTTACATTTAAACCATATTTAAGCAGCGAAACCTACTCTGTAAATATGAGAAACTGCCAAATATAGTTGTTTATGCACGTAAAATATTACAGAAAAAATGTATTTGTTGAAAATGTCTGGCCCGCAAATTTGGCTTTGTTTGTTTATGTTTCGACCCATTGCGTCGAAACAGTTAAATGGCTTGACTACAATCGATATTCTCAGTTGACTCGGTGGTGCAGTGGTAACGCATCCGCTTTGGGTGCAAGAGGTCCCGGGTTCAATCCCCGGTTCCGGCAAGTGTTTTTATGTTTGATTTTTTGTATTGTTGTTGTTGTGTTTTTACTTTTTTGTCCAAAAACACATTTTTTATCGCAAAATATCGCAATTCCTTTTGCAATATTAATTTATTTAGTATACTCAACGTATTGCAAGATTTGTGACCGATTATAAGGGTGAAAAGATACAGACCTAGCATCTTTAAGTTGCGAGACACGTTCGTCAAAAATACTAGACAATTCAATTTTGACTACACCATCTCAATTGATGTATTGACAACCCGTTCGTCGCACCATCTAAATTGAAGCCAGTGCCACAAAAATACAAATCAGAAAACTAAATATGTTTGTATCGCTGGCAATGATCACTTGCAATGTTAAACGTCACATTCTGTCCCGGATTTGTCGAAGATCGGACGTCATTTCAAACGTTGTCGATACGTTTATTAGTCTGAGCTAGTGTGTAAGAGCTCGGCAATTCATGTCACACGCAAAGTACTTGCATAACCTGTTTTGTCTGAAAAATGGCGCCAAATACAAATGGTCATTGTATTGTGGAGATAGTACGAAATGTAAGGCCCTTCTGAACGATGCACATATCACATCATTGATTTGCAATTGCAAATATGCGGATACACGTTGTTTGAATTTTTACAATATGGATGATAACATAGTTAAGCGGTTGCAAACTAGAACAATATTAAATGCAATCGATCTTACAATATGCTGTTGTATACATGGATACTAAGTAGTTGTTGTGGTCAACATTGTGTTAATCTTCTTTCTGTTAACTTGCTAAACCTTGGTGTATTGTATTAACCATATCAAATTTAACTATTTATTAGCCATACACATGAATTGGCAAACAGTGTTTTTGACGCAGTTAACTCTGATACATTTAACATGTTAGGGCATGCACAAATTGCATATTACACGTGTAACCTAAAGATATACATGTAGCTTGCGTATAATAACCCCGACTTGACCTTTAATATAAGCATCTATTAACGATCTAGCTCACACCTTTATACGATCAATACCACGCCTACCTCGGCAATTTACGCATGCAAATGAAAATTAACCTTGCTTTGTAAGTTGAAGGCTTTAATTTATACGACAGATATATATGCTGTTCATTAGCCTAATCGGTAAAGCAGCGAGTTTGTTTTGACATTAAATAATTTATGCTGGTTCGAGTATAACATTTTGCTATTTTTGTGTTTTATTTTATCATTTTTTGTAACTTTCCTTTATTTTCTTGTTCATTTAGTTTTTATTTAATCTTTCAATTACTATCATGTTTTCTTAATGTACATTTTATTCAATGATACAGCAGAACTTAAACAGTGTGTACAGAACTAAAACAGTGCACGAGTTTTACGAAATTACACGGGAAACTCAATGCCATATATTGCCATTCGATCCAAGGTCGACTCCAGTATTCCAATAATTGACAAAATCTGTTTTGAGGCTCGAACTCGTAACTTTTCGATCGCAGGCATTGCACGATAACCTCTCGGCCACGCCGGTACTGTTAAGCCTCATACTTGTATTGAATATATAAACATTATGATTGTTCAACAAACATACAAGATCTTAGACGACTGTCAGCGATTGCATTATCGATAACTAATTTTGCGTTTGTATTCGATAGAAAATATATTCTTGCATAAAGGTCAAGTCGGGGTTATTATACGCAAGCTATACCATCATTTACACACACCCATCATCACACCATATCTAACATCGAAGATTAAGCCCCCACGTTTAGGGTTTGTTTGGAGTGTATTATGGATAATAAAGATTGAATAAGTTATTATATATTGTAATATATATTGAACGTATGGTTACTTATTCTTATTAAAGCAGAAATAAGAATAAGTTGTTGACCGGTAAAGGATTTTTGTAATTGAACCTGAACATATTCTTAAATTCGCAATGTAGAACAAAACAAATGTGTTTTCCATAATATATGATCATTGCACATTTGAAACGCAAAACCAGTTATGAATTAATGTTTTAGGGTAAAATGAGTTAAAGGCGATCGTTGTTATTATGTGTTTGAATTATTATCGATTAAAAACCTTGTAAAAAAATAACAAATGTTTTCAATCTGCTTAAGTTGTTCCTTATCGCGTTTAACAGCTGAAAATCATTTCACTGGGTTTAATTAGAATTCAATAAAACAATAACAAAAGAGTTAGTAAACTTTCATCTCCTCATTAAAATGTAGTTAAATAGCTAGAAACGTCAAGAGAATGTGAATATATTTTATATTTGTGAGAATAAATGGGTTATTAACTTCTGATTTATCGTTTTGATCTAACCCAAACGAGAACTTTATAGTTTTCTCGCACCTTTAATTAATAAATTACGTTGTTTATTTACTGCATTTTCAAACCTACCATCAATAACGGTGCTCCTACCAGCAACGGCAGTGACGAACGCGATGTCAAAAATAATATTAGTTTTGTCCAATAAATGTATTACCACGATGTCAGACATAAGCCATGTCCTAAACGATGAATAATATAATGTAAACAAAATACAAGTCCGGAAGTATATACCCATAAAGTATGTGTAGCATCGGCTACTGGTTATGCCTGTATATATGACCCTTTAATATCCAGTTGTCCATCTCCGTCTCATAGCGTTTACCATATAAATAATGATGTAGCTGCGAATTGTCTACACGCGATTCCCTCTTCTGCAATTAAGTCACTTCGCCTAGATTTTGACACTTATTTTCGAACATAAATACTAAATTTGTGTTTTTTCGTTGAAAGCACTAAGTAAACATGGTATTGATAAAAGAAATGTATGTTACTTGTAAATGCACAAACATATTGTTGATTTAATAAACGTTTCGATCCTTGTAGTGTAAATCGTGCCCTGTATATTAATAATAAAGTAACCTCAACGAAATGGTATGCAAATGTATTTTGTTATGTCAGTTCTAATTTCCTTTACTTGCAAATGCAAGTAGAAGTCTTTCATCAAAAACCTTTATCTTACTAAGCATTATGATGAAAGTAGTTCTGACAGCATGCGGATATAAATACTAACTGCATTGTGCCAATAGAAAGACGGGTGGTTTTTCGGGGTTGAAATAAATAATATGGTAGGACAAAAACCTAAACGCGTAATGGTGCTACGAAAAAGACCGCGCAAAAAGTTGTTCAGTAGTTTCTGGATATGCGATTTTAATAATTTCATTATTTTATAATTTGATATTTTAAATGAGACATATATTTAAATATTGCATATTAATTATATATTTAATAATAATTTAAAACGTGATGGGGGTCATTTAAGTGGACCAATTATTAAGTGACTGTAAATCTGACTTTTAGAAATTAGAAATATAACTTACTAAATACATGTAAAGGTAAACATAGTTAAGGATTTAATAATCTAGTTAATAATTACTGTACTTATACTTACATTACCATAAGCCGATATTAATCGTGTAATGGTGCAATATCTTTTAGTCTGATGGCAACTTGTTAGTCGTTTGTGATTCTCGTACCTGCTGCCAAAGGTGTACAGAACATAATTTCAATGACACCCTCAATTACCTGAAACGCGTATCTTGAGAAGTGTGTCATTTCTAACATACACAAATTGCTATTGATGCAGCCAGTCACAATGGAAGCTGCCACGTGGAATGAGATACATGGACAGGAACTGTTGTATTGCTGGCGTTTCCGTTTTTATTGTACTTGATAATTTATTTTGTTATACCCACTACAGTAACTGTCAACAAGGAACGTCTTAAACAAAAAACATGCAATTAAATAATTTAAATTTTACTTGTGGGTTTGTCTACTGGTTTTCCAACACATACGTGTATGTAATACCTAATGCCAGAAATAAAAACAAGTTTTGTTAAAAAACATGTTACACGATTGAAGCATTAACAATTGTGTTATCATCTATTAAATGATGAAAAAATCTTACCCGCCTAACTTGCTTTTGTTTTTAGCAATCACCTTGGCAGACAAAATGATAAATGTAAATGTTATTTCAGTAGTAACAACATATTTGAGTGGGTTCTGTAAAATTCATCATTCGCCTTATTACTCACCATACAGTTGATCATAAAGTATTTTCCTAGGTACGCTGTTCGATGTTATTGAAGATGAAGCGATGATTGTTTTATGTCTGAACACATCAGACATTCAGTGGCATTATATAATTTACACGAATATAGTGTGTTTATAAATTTAACATCAAATCCACCTTTGTTTACAGATCAAATGTCATATTCCTTAAAGTGCATGCACAAGAAACATTAAATCTTGAAAACAAATTTTTTTTTAATTGTAATTGCTTAGTTGCACTATAGTACTACATCAATATATAGTGCCATACAATATTTTGTTATCAGTTTGTTTGCATTGGAAAAAAATCCCTTAAACAATACCAATTTGAGAAATCGAACCTACACCCAAATTGCTTACCAAATATAAAACTTAAAACAAACAAACCGTCTTATCCACTGCAACAGTGGCGCCTATATGTTCGCCATGAAGGCTCTTCTATTGCTATTCTAAACATGACCTACTTGAAACAGTATGTTTTCACAACACAAAATTACGGTCAAGTTCCCGGATGAGAACAGTGATCAGTGTGGATCTATAGTATCATCATTGTATCATAAAAGTCTAGTGATATGTATCTTATCTACTTTAACAAACGTCTACGGTTACACCAAGTCCAATAATATCGATGTTAACCAAATAGCGAATTGTAATGTTAATGGCCACATATATTGTTAGTCAACTCAAAGGCCATGCTGCATCTAAAGTTATGGATTTACCATATATTTAATATCTTGGGATTGGGGCCTTTTGAAAGTTGACTTTATTATTTGTAAGTATGATAAGATCAAGCTATGATTTTCGAGAGTGTAATATGTTTACATATAAATACAAACATTGGCGTATTGCGTTATTCAGAAATATATTTTTATCTCTATATTTACATGTGTTATGGTGAACCAGATCATTTAAAAAGAGTAAAAGTATAATTGATTTACCTCGTGTAGTACAAACAACAAATCCTTTGTTCTCTGTATTATCGGAAATCAATAATATAAATTGAAGAGATGTTCAAATAAAGAATGTTGCAAACAATGTAGATATGTCAAGTTTAAGGGCACCATGACAAAATGGCCCGTACAAAAACTAGCACATGGGACGACACAAAAACTCTTACAACATCATGACGCAACAGACATTTAGAAAACATATATTTTTGTGTTTTTCGGATTTTTCAGACGAATTTGATATGTGAAACACACATTGCAGAACATGAAACATATACACATGACTGGTATTCAATCAGACGTTACTACGAGTTAATATATTGGATGTTCAAGTTTGTTTAATTAGACCTAACCCTAGTATTAAAATGGTTTGTCTTTAATATTTGGTGAAAAGAGTGTTAAAAATAGCTATACATACTTACGTTAATGACGCCATATTTCTTTGTCATTCGAAAAGTGTGCGTACTTCACTTTTAATACATGTGCATATATTCCCGTATTATTATTATTATATAACAGCAAGAAAAATGAATTCAGCTTCATTTCGAAGCGGCGTCTGCCAAATTAGGTTAATTACGTGTAGCCTCAATTCTACGTGTTACTTGTCATTTTAAAGACATCCTGAAACGCTTATCTTGAAGTACCTGTTGTGTCACCTAATCATGATAGTATTAGAAACAACATAAATTGTTAATAGGTGCTAATTTAGGTCATTACATCTTTTTTCTGTTTTCCAAAAGTAACTACGCGTGATTAAAGTGTTACTATGTACTTGATTCAGCTTCAATTAGTTGATGCATATGAACTTGCACTATATATCAAATATGCCATTAACTGACACAAAGACAAACTGTATGGCGTTTTGAAAAACAAAAACAGTCTAATTCATCACTGCTTTGTATATCTTAGTATTTATGTTAAACGTTATTGTCTAGACATTTACCAAGTGAATTTACAATTCAGTGAGTGGAATATTTCTTTTAATTTATTTAAATTGTTTCAATCCACAAAACTCGAATTGCACACACCTTCCTGATACGCAAGTCACAATGTTGATTGAATATGTGTTGGTTCATCACGTGATTAATTTACTACATAGTCTAATGTGAGGTCAGAGGGCAAACTATCAATTGTCTCATGGCAGTATTTCTTCTCTCACTTGTGCAATGTCACCCTGTCGCGTGCAGGAAAAGTACGGGGATTAACATAAATTTGGTATGTCGACGCATTATCTTCATTATGTAGCTCTCAGACGACAAAAAGTCTAGATTGGCTTCAATTTAGGAAAATGAAATAAACGAATTTATAATTGTTGTTGATCCTGTTTATGAAATCAAATGCATTTGAGTTTAACTGTAGTTTTCTTAACTGTTTAATTCCGTAAAATAACAAAAATAATAACCTTGTTGACGGGGTGCACTTTTGCCAACCCTCCGTCAATTGCACTGTCACCCTCAACGAGGTCATTGTTTATATAATGTCATTACTTTGCCTGCAACATACAATTGAATAAATAGAATGTAGTGACATACAAAACATTTTCGACATGTTACCTGTCAACTATTATCGATTTTTCTTTGTTCTATATGTCTATATGTAATTTTTTTGCACTCTCACTATCATTTCATTAACAATCTTCATCTTAACTTTAAGATGCAAGTGTTTCGGACACCACGCGGATGTTAATTCAAACTACGTTATGCTGATACAAAAGACGAGTGTCTTTTCCTGTGTTGCTTATAAAAAAAATCTGGAAGGAAAACAGACAAACACGTAGTTTCGTTTTGAACAAGTTGCCCAGGCGTAGCCAGACATATGTTGTCTGTCCGAAACGGTTATGAAATTCATGTTTCTTTTCAGAGTAGATATTTAAGTCACATGGGTACATTTAGTCATTGCAGTATGTGTTTATACAATTCAGGAAAACAGTCATCACATTTATTTCAAAAATAATTGTATGCAGATCTAAAAGTATGTATCTAGACAACCTGGGGAGTTGATAGGAATAGGTTTCTAAAAATGATTTATTAATGTGTCTTGATGTTTTCAAGAGCTGACATAGCTGTAGGTTTTATTTGTCTTGAACGCTCTGCAAAACTATTAAAATAAACTAAGAACTATATGTAAAGCTATCATGTTTCTGATCCGTGTATTTTCGTAAACAAGGTACAATGTATTTAGATACACACACTCATATCTACCTCATTTAAACATACATATTATAGCTACGTTAAGTTCAGCTAACTCATGTATTTCAAGTAGAAATGTTCCAACACATTATTTTATAACTTTCAGATGACATAATTACCGGTAATATTGCTAATTAGCTTATAGAAATGTAACATTAAATTCCTCTGCAATGTTACTCTGGGAGTATCATTACAACAGTAAACATTGTTAAGTCAATAAAAACTAGTATTTATTAAGCTACAAAATTTAACGAACTTTATGTTACCTATCATACGCTAGCGTTCGTTGAAACGTCGGTGTAAATTAGTAAACATACAGCTGCTAAACAAAGAGATATCAACAATTACCCGTGTTTATAAAAAGTATTTGAAATGGATGGTAAATTATTTTTTTGCATACGTTATTGTTTTTGAACTGATATTGTTCTAACGAAAGCCAATTAAAATCTAGAAAGTGTCAGTTAACTGTTGCGCATTTGTGAGATAAATATCATAACTCAGTCCTTTTGCACATGTTCTGTATATAGACAAACCCTTATTCACGGCAATTATTCTAAAGACACCACTGGTGTCGGATAAGGATTTATGTCAAAGTCTCTTGTAATTGGGATAAATTCTCAGGAACATTATTTATGAGCGAATTTAAGACGGTGTTGTGAATAGTGTGCCGTTTTATGACAAGATCTCTCGACTGTTTTATCGCGTGCATACGATAGAGTCTTCGGAGAGTTTGTTTATATCTGTGTTTCCTTAAATCAACTTTAGTACATTAGTGTTTCTCGGGGATCAATTTATTTAGTTACAAAAGTGCATTTGTTTGCAACCTATGAAGCGAAATGTCTTTGCACGTGTTGTGTTTTACATGTGCCTGGCCGACGGGATTTTGTTCGGAATTGGGAGGTCCACTTATACGCAAGTTAGCAAATCGCGTTATTATTCTGCAACAATCTGGCAGAATATAGGGAGTTCTAGTTGAATTTCCCGAAAGTCAACTCGACCTTCAACCTGTAGAAAGGTACACAGGGATTCAATATGGTTCCATTAGAGGTACAATAGGCAGTATGCTTTATTTCATGCCTCCATCAAGTGCGTTTATGCCAATTTTGGGAGACAAGACAAAGGAGTTTATCACATTTTCTCCTGTGTGTCCGCAAGATAATAACCGCTTCTACGGTGACCTTTTAGTAAGAAACGGTCACAGCGAGCTTTTTAAAGAAATCAACGCAAAACCAGAAAAACCAAAATGAAGATTGTTTATACCTTAATATGTGGTGCCCTTTATCATGTAAGACAAGTAGGATATACTCATGTTATAGTGTATGTATAAGGAGAATGGTCATGATGTATAACGATGGTATTTTTTGTCATAAGTAAACTCATACTGTTAAATAAATAGGTTAAGCGAATTAGGCTACATAGGTCAAATGCAATTCAATACTCTGTTATACAAAGTAACAAACCTGTGAGACGGTATATTCTTACATTTGGGACAAGAATTTCCGCATCAACTTCCGTTGCTGGATCTTACACCCCCGTGTAACACAGGTCGCGTGCGATGACGTCACGATTCCCCGTGCACTACTTTTGTACGAAATTGCATGCGTTCTGGTCGGTAACGGTAAAGGTAATGTAATAATCGTTAAAAGTGTAATTATAAGTACCTAAAATTACTGACAGCTGTCAATTTTAACTATATGACATAAATAAATGCAATTTTCTTAACATTCGACTGTGGGAAAATCCCGTCGTGTGCGATGATCTCGAATCCGGACATCTTACCTTATTTATGTCGATGCCTTTGATAATGATTTGTAATAATAAGCATACTCGTGTGAATCAATCACAATTAAACACTCAATGGACAAAGGTAATACATTTTGCCGAGTTCATGTTAGGTACGAACTTCAATATGTACGCGTATGCATCCATCGTGCCATGCCAATTCCAGACATATTATCTTGTGTTTTTACGAACAGCCGTTTGCTCAATCGATTTGTATTTTACCTGTTTTAAAGACTGTGACAAACCTTTGATTAAATATCCGAAATTAAGGTAGTGATGTGTTAATAAATGTCAAAGGTGTACACTGATAGCACTAGCGTATCCAGGGAGGGGGGGCGCACCCGGCGCCTAACGGCCGCGGACCTATGCTTTTTTATGCCCAAAACGCTATTTTTCTCAATTTTTCATCGCTCGCTTCGCTCGAGATTTATTTTAATCATAATTTTAATAAAAATGTGGTTTTCTA
>Ga0224511_10001494_pt1 | contig 14254 bp, 5 predicted proteins | sample SF_May12_sed_USG_2_FD_169988 | JGI IMG/M metagenome (GOLD analysis project Ga0224511, IMG submission 169988) | Sediment microbial communities from San Francisco Bay, California, United States - SF_May12_sed_USGS_8_1 | ecosystem: Environmental > Aquatic > Marine > Sediment | place: USA...
AATTGTACTGAGTAATTCTGGATTACCTGCCCCTATTAAAACACTGAGAATGATTTTAATATTTCAGTTAGAAATATCTCGCTTAATGTGCATTTGTTGGCATAAGTTTTTTTTAATCGATACACTTTCTTTTGTGTTTCCTACATAATTGTAATTAGAAAAAGAATCAGACATATACTCTTTAAATTGGTTAGCATATGCATGTATTCACTGGATCTATGTACATGTACACATTATATAATAGTCTAAACAAAACAATATATATTTGGACAAAAGCTTAACTGCCACTCTTGAATCTACAATATCTTTTAACATGGCCAATTTATTATTTTGAAAGTTTCTACAAAAAAGGACGTTTACGTTAAAATATCAATTTTTGATTTACTTAATTGATTCTTCGAGAATTTACGCGATTTGTGAAAATGAACTTTGAAGCACCTCGGTCCTATAATGGCAATATTTCTAATGAATTGTGTCGTTGTGTTTAAATAAAGATGTATTACTCAGGTAAATGGCATAGAGTTATTACTCTTCATGCAAGTTTTTAAGGTACCTATCAAGATAACCGAATAACTCCCACATGTTACACCGCGCAGTTTAAAATTTTGGGCTAAAAGTTTAGAAACACACACAATGTCTCCTCCTATAAGCATATACCAAAAATGTCTGTCTAGAATATGCTTTTGCTAAACATACTATAACTGACAATAAGATTACATAATTTATATTGAAAATGTTAATTTTATTCACCAAATGGTTGATCATAAAATAATTATGCTAACGGTATTGGTTTAGTGTAACCTCGACGCAGTTATGCATTAAATACCGTTTTGTTTTTGCCGTTTTTAACAAATCCTGAAAATCTGAATCGTTGGACGCTTGACACATGTTGACGTTGCACAAGAAAATATTTAGTTAAAAATAAAACTTTTATATTACTTGTTCAATACTCTTGACGCTATCAATAGACATACAATATTGTTACTCCATATTGTCCCCCGTTTCATCAGTTTTAGGTAAATCACGTTTTCTTACGATGTTGATGTAATATTGTAATTGACAAAATTGTTGAATATGAAATTCATTTTTACAGCTTAATAAATTCTATTTAAATACTCCAAAAAAAACGAAAAAAAACTGAGGTTGAGTATTTTATTATTGTTTAAACATAATATAATATTGATTATTTGTAACCTGCAAAACTGCTAAAAAAAATTTATGTTTTTTATTAAAATAAGTTTTTTTTTCTAAAAATTAAATACGCATAATATACTCCTCAGATTTACAAAGACACAAGAATCTGACATTGAGTATTCTACTGCCTACCGTCATCCAGTAATCTGCCACCATGGAGTTGGCAGAGATTGTGGGTCTGATCTGCACAATGTCTTCATTCTCCTTCCAGTTGGTTGGCAGGTAAGATCATGCTGATTTACAGTAAAAAGAACATATCATTGCTTTGGTGCAGTAATGTAATATCTTCATACAAACAAAGGATAAGATATGAGGTCTTGTGCTGAAGTACATTTATTAGTTTAAAATATGTTTTGTAGCCTATTGTGTTCTGGTAAGATATTGCTGTGTACATCATTTGTTATCAAACTATTCTAAAATCATGTAAAAGTTTTATTGCCTTCCTTTTTAGCCCAAAACATTTATTAATTTTTGTTTAATTGATGATCTTACCAACACACATCTCATTGACTTTGTTTGCAAGTTTTTATGTGTTTCCTTCTGTTCTGGTTCCAGTCATGTATGTTATGGAATCATAAAGAAAGGGAGCACTGGTGACATGTCGCCGTTCACATTCATATCATACTTTGTGGCGTAAGTCGTACACTATTTATCTTTTTTCAATTAGAATTAAAGGTTTTATGAGGTAATATCATACTATGTGGTGTGAGGCATACTCAAGTCTTAATATTTTCTTTCTAATTTTGTGAAATGTTTATTTTATTCTCTGATAAGTTTATGACACAGAAAAAAAGATTTATTATCATTGCTCTGCCTAAAAAAATCTCATTTTTAATTAACAAACAAAAATGTTTAAAACCAATTACCCATCCCTATCTAATAGCTCATAAGTTGTGTGATATAACCCAACAATTTGTCATTATAAGTATTTGCACTTAAATTAATCCTTTTTTCGATCATAAGTTGTGTGATATAACACATTTGTCAGCTGTAATCCCTCTCCCTCAGATGTGCTGTGTGGTTGAAATACGCCCTTCTCATAAACAATCCTGTCTTGATTGCTGTGAATGGGTTTGGTGCTGCCTTGAATCTTTTATACACCGTCATCTTCTACAGATACAGTCTGAAGAAAGTAAGTGTTTTAGGAATCAGATGAAAACAAAAAAATAATTTGTCAACATTTTTATTAAAATAGACATTGTCGTTACTGTGCATGTTCTGTTTTGACTTAAATTAAAATATTCATTGACTATCATTTGCTTATTTTATCTATAATTGTAATGCTTCATTTTGAATGGCGCAGTAATGTTTAGCATTATTGAATTCTTTATTAATTAATTGTTCACTAGTGACACGACATGTTACCTGAGCATGGTAAAGTTATTTTACTATCTTACAGCACTGTAGTTGCATGCAACACACTTAAGAATGGATTATGTTTATTCCATTTTCATTTTTCATCTGCATAAATCTTTTTCATCTTGGTAAATCTTTTTAATCTTGAAAAAAAATTTCTACACGTTTTTGGTATAAAATTAATGAATAACTCTGGCAATTAAAAGGACCATTAAAATTTTTATCTTTTTTTTATGATTTTTGCACTGCTTTTTTTATTTGCAAATAATGTCGGAAATGACACTTGATCAGTTTGTGGTTATAACACTTAAAATTAATAATTTTCAGAACAGGATTTTGAAAATATTTCAATCTGATGCACACATCTATGATTGTGATCATGCATTTTAATTTTCTGTGCATACACACATTAGGAAGTTGTAAGTATTGCCCCTAACACTAAGTCTAACTTGTTTTTTTTTCTATCTTCATTTTATTATTATTATTATCTGGAAGATTGTAGGATATTTATGTTTATTTTGTTCTTATAATCTGAACAAAGATAATATAATCTACCTCTTATTATTTGTAGCTTAGCCTTTTTATAAGTTATTCAGGTATTTGTTTTTTATAGACCTGATTAAAAACTGTTCTGTCCAATAAGTTTTTAAAGGTAACTGTATTTCCAATCGATTTTCTCTTACAGCCTTACAGCATTTCAATATTTGATTTTAGTTTTTATAAAACATCTTACAACTGTTTGTACAACACTTTAAACATACAGTACACAGGCATTAAAATGCTTTCTTATTGGTTATCATACTCTCATTCACAAAGCGTTCCATACCCACCATTCCAGAGCCACTTCCACCGACTTCTCCTTCTGGGGTTTGCGATGTTGGCGTCGCCGCTCGTCTACGTCAAGTACTACCAGGAAGACGCGAAAGTTGCCCTCACACACCTTGGCTCTTACAGCGTCTGTCTCACCATCATCAGCTACGCCGCTCCTCTCATATCACTGGTAGGGCTTATACTGTAACTATGATTTCTGTGAAATGAAGATTTTTAGTACTGGTACTTAAATATTTATTTTAAGTTATCATGCATAAACCTATGTGTAAAATCATTTTTATGTATAATTACCCTCTAAGAAAATTGTGTAAACATAAGAAAATAAGTCATGAATTATTTATAGTAAAAAGTGTTTCCAATAGTTGCAGCGTGAAGTGATGCGGTCTCGGAGTACAGAGAGCCTGTCGTTTGTTCTGATAATTCTCTATGTTTCCAATGGTTGCAGCGTGAAGTGATGCGGTCTCGGAGTACAGAAAGCCTGTTGTTTGTGCTGATAATTCTATGTGTTTCCAATGGTTGCAGCGTGAAGTGATGCGGTCTCGGAGTAAAGAGAGCCTGTCGTTTGTGCTGATAATTCTATGTGTTTCCAATGGTTGCAGCGTGAAGTGATGCGGTCTCGGAGTATAGAAAGCCTGTCGTTTGTGCTGATAATTCTATGTGTTTCCAATGGTTGCAGCGTGAAGTGATGCGGTCTCAGAGTACAGAGAGCCTGTCGTTTGTGCTGATAATTTTCTGTGTTTCCAATGGTTGCAGCGTGAAGTGATGCGGTCTCGGAGTACAGAAAGCCTGTTGTTTGTGCTGATAATTCTCTGTGTTTCCAATGGTTGCAGCGTGAAGTGATGCGGTCTTGGAGTACAGAAAGCCTGTCGTTTGTGCTGATAATTCTATATGTTTCCAATGGTTGCAGCGTGAAGTGATGCGGTCTCGGAGTACAGAAAGCCAGTCGTTTGTGCTGATAATTCTCTGTGTTTCCAATGGTTGCAGCGTGAAGTGATGCGGTCTCGGAGTACAGAAAGCCTGTTGTTTGTGCTGATAATTCTCTATGTTTCCAATGGTTGCAGCGTGAAGTGATGCGGTCTCGGAGTACAAAAAGCCTGTCGTTTGTGCTGATACTGGCCAACCTCCTGCTGGCTCTGCTGTGGACCTGCTACGGGATCCTTATACAGGACAAATATGTTCAGGTAGCGGTGTATTGCATAGAGGATATCTGTTTATTGTGGGTGTAAGATAGAAACTAATTCCAGGAGTGATCATAGAAAGCAATATTTTTATGAGTGGCGAAGCCATGAGTGGAACTATGATTTTCTGTGATCACAAGTCAACAAATAGTTTATGTCTTACACCAAAGATTTAACAATTTTTCTGTTCCTTTTATGCTTAAACAGCCAAAAACGTATATGTGTGGGGGGAAAAATAATGCCATGATGTTGTCATATTGATGTGTTGGTGCCCATCTTTAGAAACGCTATGTTGTGTTTATTAAAGTATGCTGGGAGACAAACCATCATTGGCGTCTTGGAGACTATGGCATAACAGTTATGTTGTTCACTGTAGTTAAAAATGTAACAAACAGTGGAATAAATTTTTTTTTAATTTTCATTGTGAAGCATAAAAGTGTGTAAAAATGTGCAAAATCATTAAAACAGACCAGTCCTTTATTTATTTTAATTTTATATTCTCAGGTTATTGTTGTTGAATGTCAGTTTTAACATACAAATTGTCATAGTATGTACGTTTTATACATGTGAATTTTGAAGTCAATGATTTCTTCTATTTATATGTTCTGAAGTCATTCAAATATTATATAATTATGATCTAAAGTTATGCAGTTCAAAGTTTGAAACATAACAAATATGAATCAGTGTCTGTGATTTCCTGTTATATTAGAAGCTAACTATTGATTTGTATTTATTTTCCAGGCTCCAAACTTTCTGGGCGCTGTCCTGTCTGCCATACAACTGTCTTTGTTTTTATGTTACCCCCCAAAAAAGACAAGTAAAGTCATCCATAGTTGATACTATTTAAATTTTGTAAAAATGTTCAAAATCTATTTCAAGAGATATTATTTTTTTAATATTGTTATTGAAATAATGGCCTAGTGCAATCTAATGTGATATTTTAACACATTTTATCTTCACTCACACTTGATCATGTATTTATTAGCACATACTATTTTACATGACTGTTTTATGTGAGATGTTGTTCTAACAAAGTTCATATTATAATATTATTCTTATAGTATTTATGCGCTAAAAAGTAATTGTTTTTATGTTTCTTAATTCATTGGTCTCACAGTATAATTAAGTCTAGTTCTTAGTTATCAGAGTGCTTTAATTAAATTGCAATAAACTCTGCTAGTTGGCCTTGAAGGCATCTGGAGATATTTTATTTTTCTTCAAAAGAAAAACGTTGTTGTAGTGATTTTCTTCAAAGAAGAACAGTAAAGAGTGTTAGTTTCATTGAAGAAATGACATTACTTTTGTTAATGTTGAATTTAATTAAGGATTAACACAACCTGGAAACGATTTGTATACTGTATACATGTATAAAACTTATATGATTTGTCAGCATAATTTTGAGCAATATCTGACGTAATTATTTTAGTTGTTGACAAGCCATTATTGTACGGTCAAACATTATGGCTGATAGTCTTATAATAGTGTTCATTCCTTGCCACACAATACAAGGGCCAGTGATTTATGATTTGATTTGTTGAGTGATTCTGTTGAATTTCAGTTTGCATGTCTTATGTTCATCCTTGTTCGTTCATTACACTTTGCTTTACTTGTACTGTAGATCTATACTTCGGTAAAATGATATTATTATAATTTATGACCAATATTGTTAATTTTTCAGACATTGTTATGATGTGATTGTCTTGTGATTACTTGTATTTATGTGTTGAACTCTTTGTTTGCATACAATGCTCTCCTGAGTTCAGTTTTAACGCTGGTGTGTGTGTGGGGGGAGGGGGGGTGAGACATTGTCGTGATGATTGTGTACATCATAATTTATACTAGTTTACAAAATTGTAACAATCTTTATTTTTGAGAGAAATCCATTTCCTGGTTATAACAACTAAAGCATAATCACCCTTACATGTACAAAATAAGAAACTGCAGAAAGGTGTATGATACAATGTGAATTTATTTTTTATAACAATTTTAGTGGTATGTTTGTGCCTTCAGTGGTAACAAGAGCCGGTTGAACCGGTTGATGCTCCTTGAACAGGTTTTGGATACAGAGAAGTAGTTTGTTCGAAGTGTTTACCAAATTTGGTATAACAATATCATTGAAGTTCCAAATCAGTAGTTTTTATACTGTTGGAGTTACATTGTGGACAAAAAATAAGTAAATAACAAAGAGCAATAACTCCAAAATTAGGCAAGGAAGAGTGACAGTTCTTTTACTATGCTCTTTTCATAAAGTAAATCCACCTACCTACAAAATAATAACCCACAGTATACCCCAAGCTCATCCTAATGCTAGTGCGCAAGCAGTTGTGGTGAAATGTGATGCAATAGTTAACCCTCTTTAAACAATGTGTCATGCACAGGTTCTGCATCCCAAGGTCATGGTCATATTTGGATTTCAAACATTAAACCTTGTGAATATTTGTAAAAGTTTTGTGCCTTGTAGAGATTTCCTATATAGGGAGGGATTTTAATATAACTTGGCATTAATGTCAATCATCAGACACACAACAGATCATTTAGCCCCACAATGTCAAGGTTAGTTGGAGGTCAAATTCTAATTCTTGTGTGGAATAGAACTTCTTTATGGATAGAGATATAAAAGTATGTTTTAATTTGCCATCACATTATTAATAACCCCCTCAGATAATGTGTTTAAACTTTTAAGCTGCCAGGTTTAATGTCAAGCTCACTTAAACTCACAAGCAAGCCTATCCACTTATGTAGGAGAGACGCCTTCTATTCATACAAAAACACATATCCACTTATTTAAATGTTGCCATAGTTGTTGATTTTTTCTAACATGGATATTTGAGCTTGCCTAACTTGCCTTAATTGTTGGTGCTACCGGTAAATGTTTAATTGTTGTAAAATAGTATATGTGGTATAACAATTATCACTAACTAGTGATACTATTTATTTTAATCATGTTTCTTATTGATTATGTGAAGGATTCTCGGAACATATACCTTATTCTGATAGTATTTTGATGTTTAATTCATTATTTCATTAAAACTTAGCTTTAAAAAATGTTCTTTCTAATCAACATTGTTAACAATACAGAAGTTTCCTTTATACTTCTGAAGTATAAATACTTATGTTAATGCTCATCGTCATCTTTGTTTTATACATAATTTTTAATTGCACAATGTATAAATTGATATTGCTCATGAATGAGTTCACTCAATAAAGATCTATTTTAAAGTTATGTTATTAATATGGGAAAAAATAAATGTTAAAAAATATTTTCTGTTAGTATTTATTCTATTAACACTCATAACATTAAAAAAAAACACCAGCATTTTTTCATTTTCTTGTTCCTTTTATTCAAAACAATGATATCACAAGTTTTAACATCAACAACATGATTTTCAACAACAAATCCTGCTCAAAAGCCTAAGCTTTTACAGCTACAGCGTAGCATCAACCAATCAAGGTTGATAACCTAACACATATTAAGTCCTATTTCAGGACATACTCCAACCATGATATACGTGTATATATAAACATACAATGTTCATTTCAACAACTCATGTGCCACAAATACAGGGTATATGTATATATTTCCAACCTCGGATACCCAGGGGTGATTCCGCTTGCTGCATCAACCCCTGAGACAATTAGTTGAATTAACCTTCGTTATCTCGCCTAGCGAATACTATCATTTCATTGGTCGCATCATCTATGCCAGATGCGGAAGATGACCAATGAAAACCATCCTTACAAATCGCTTCGATTAAATTGCCAAGATTACAACACATCTGGCATTTTATCATGGGCGCAGCCATCTTGGTAGTCATTGAAAACTCATTGACTTATGAGAGCGGCTATCTGATTAGACCGCACGCTATAACGCTTCGTATCGATTTTCGGTGGCAGATTCAAAGCTTTTCTAGCTAATTGTCCCAGGGGTTGATGTAGTGTGGGGAATCACCCCTGAGTATCCGAGGTTGATATATTTCCAATTGTGCGGCTTTTAAATGCAACACAGTCATGTAGAAGTAAACATGCCCAATGCTTGGTAACAGTCCTATGGTAAATAGGCACAAGAAACATCAGTGTGATAAATTAAATGCTGGAGATTAGAAAATCCCTTTCAATTTAATATTTTGTCAACCGCACAAAAATGAATATATTATCAATTATCTCAGCTGTCTTAAATGAGATTTTAATTGATATTGATATAAGTTTCTAATTTTATACTTACATGAAATCATGTTTATACAATGTCATGTATTTAACAAAAGAAATGGAGGACCAGAACCAAAATCAGTAATGCCATGTAAATAAAACCATAAATCAAGCGACTACATGTAATTTACAGCAGTCATATGTACAGACTGTGTGAGTTACAAGCCTATAGTACAGGTGTGATTATATCCTTAAATTTTTACTGTTATAGCATTTAACAATCTAAAGCTTGCATTTTTCCTCAAAAATATTAAAAGAAACAAAAATAACCATTCACTCATTTGCTTTAAATCATCAAATACTCTAAACCAAATAGTTTATGTTTCATGCAGTGGCACTCCCAGAAGCCAAACATTATTGTTTTTTACACAACAGTAGCTTACAATTGAAACTAGATGAGTGTTCAATTAAACACTTGTGTCGCCCTCGAATAACTTACAATGTATAACTGAAATAATAGGTCTGAAAAAAATGAAAACGAAATTAATTGAACTAAGAGAAGCAATGTTGCTAAAATAATCAAACTTGCAGTTAAAGCACATGTAATAACTTAATTTACACATGATGTCCTGTAAAGGCCAGAAACATCATATAATCTCAACTAGAAAATAAATGCACAAAATCAACTTATTACTTAACACTAATTTTGTCTTCACAAATTCATGTGCAGCCTGTCTACCCTTAATTAACACTCTTTTCACCTCTGACTCTATTATTTTGAAAAATAAATAAATGTTGAGACAATGTGATTAGTAAAGAAAATAGTGTCATCCTTGTAGCATTATACACACAGTAAAACATGAGGCTTGTAGATGATCACAAACGTGCAACATCGCATGAGACAAGTCATATTTTGATTTATTTTGCTCACACTACACTAAAATCATTAAGTCATTGAATAAGATGCATGAAAAATTAAGGGTCACATGAGTTTTGTTAAAAAAGCTTGTATTCCGTTTTGATGTTCCACTAAATATAACTTAACAAATACGTTGTATTTAGATTAAGAGGTCATTTGTCTATAATCATATGTGAAAGTGCAACTTATTGTATGTACAAGCTTAATTACAATGTTGCCGAGGGACTGTCTTCTATCTATGATAAATCCATCATCTGCATGCAAAGTCATATCACAGTCATATCAAAGCCATATCTGACTTTAAATGGTCATATAACATTCTGATCTTATCCATTTAGTTTTTTACTCATGGCTTCATCCGGATTTTGAAGCCAGTTCCAGTATTTGCAGACATGGTCAAAGCACCTCGTGCCTCTGATCAGCAGTGAGTTCAGTAAGCTGTTTTGTTCGCGAACGACCGTGAACGTTCGGTAATTGGCAGCTGTGATTGGCTAAATTTCCAAACGTTCGCGGTCATTCGCAAACACAAATGCTTACTAAACGCACGGCTGGTAGCATGCAAGTCAATCACAAAACCAGTCAAAAGGAAAAAACACGGGTTGACCCACTGCGAGTCTACAGCCGGTCCCTGTGCTGGATTCATCATTTGCAGGCATGGTCAATGCACAGTGACCCACTATGATCGGATGTCATGCCGATGACCATTCAGTCAACATGGGGTGCATGGCTTGACCCAGCTAGTGTGAGCCTACTGCGGGTCTTGGTACCAGATCCTTGATTTGAAGACCAAGTCAACACGGTACACCAGGGTTGACCCCTTTAGTGTAGAAGAAGCGATAATGACTATACCAGTCAACTTGGGACACACATGGGTCGACCCAGATCCTTGATTTGAAGACCAAGTTAACATGGTACACCAGGGTTGACCCCTTTAGTGTAGAAGAAGCGATAATGACTATACCAGTCAACTTGGGACACACATGGGTCGACCCAGATCCTTGATTTGAAGACCAAGTTAACACGGTACACCAGGGTTGACCCCTTTAGTGTAGAAGAAGCGATAATGACTATACCAGTCAACTTGGGACACACATGGGTCGACCCAGAACTTGTAAGTCTACAGCTGGTCTGTGTGCTGCATCCAGTGTTTGCAGGCATGGTTAAGGCAAAGTGACACTCTATGATCAGATGACATGCCAATGACCAACCCCGCAACCCGACAACACAGCAATACGGGACACACATGGGTCGACCCAGCAGTTGTAAGTCTACAGCTGGTCCGCGTGCTGCATTCATCGTTTGCAGGCATGGTTAAGCACAGTGACACTCTATGATCAGATGTCATGCCGATGACCAACCCGACAACACAGCAACACGGGACACACATGGGTTGGCCCCGCTAGCGTGAGTCTACAGGCGGTCCTGGTGCCAGATCCAGCGTTTGCAGGCATGGTCGAAGCTGTGGGCGATCCACTGAGATTCCAGCAGAGAGTAGCGATCTTTACTGAGGTACAGGGGCTTCCCGCGCCTACAACATACAGTGTACAATTCATATTTTTAATCACTACCTCATGTCATTTTTGACCATGTAAATTATTTTACACAAGATCAATCACTTTTGCACATTTAAAAACACAAAACAGATTTAAATAGTAAAAAACCTTAAAGACAGTGCAAATTTGACAGTACATATTTGGAAGAGAGCAATTTTACAAATTAATTGCTGGATCATATTTATCAATGATCACTTATCAATGAGGAAACAAACAAGGAAATGAGCACAAGAAATGTCAACATATAATGCCCTCCTGGCTCCCATTGTTGGAAAGGATTTTTAATAGAGAAGGGTACAGGGAGCCTGAAATAAAAAGGTTCATGTTTAAGAAGTGGGATGTTAAAAGATGTACACACATAGTCTATATTATATGTGACATAGGGAACTCAATTCAATAGGGCTTATGTCCTTACTATAATCAATCAGTCATGTCCTTACTAAGACCAATCTAATCAGTATGTAAAATATGAAGGCTCTGTGATAATTACTTGAGATCCTTGTCCTCCTCGCCGTACTCGTCGAGATACACGGAGCCCCAGAGTGCGGCCCGGGGTCCCCGGATCACCACCACGATGCTGGAGTTGATGAGCAGGAAGATGCCCGTACCAGCCCCACACTCAATAGAGTGCTGCAACAAGCAAATGAATGTGGAAGTGAATTAGGCAAAAAAAAAAATCTTGTGCTTAGGGCAACGGTCTTGAAAACTTTAGGTAGGGTCAGCTTTTTTATTTTCAGGCCTTAGCAGAAAGATGCCATGTAAACTCTGATCAAAGTCAAGAGATGAAATTAATGTAAAAAATTAAATTGAAGCAAATAATAAATTCAGACAATTGTTATTTTTATATCAAGAAAAGCCAAATTTTCACATGCAATGACATGATACCCAAACGGTTTAATAAAAAAACAACTCTTTGCCTAGAGAAAGCAATGAGAGCTGATGAGTTGGGTGTTATCTTTCAAATTGACAAAAGCTTACTAAGTTATGTTCCTGGTACTCTGGGATTACTGACAATGATTCCACATCTTTGGTTTTGAAGAAAATATAATTCCACTCATGCGGTAGGGGAAGTCCATGGTGTAGCATTTTTCATTATTCTCTGATAACAGCTTTAATAAAATTGAGGCTGCTATATTCTCCATGCAATATTTTTGTCATTAGGCCCCGATTTCTCGAAAAAGATAATCCTGTTATTGGTGGGTTAAGTCGCTTATAAGCAACTTAAGTCACTTATAAGCAACACAACAGACCAATAATGGGATGATCTTTTTCGAGAAATAGGGGCCAGGTCTTTCCCCTTCCTTAGAATTAATTTCCTCAGGACCGAGCCACGTACCTCGACACACTCGTAGAGGTGCTGCTGCTTGCAACACGGCCCGCGGAAACACAGGAACATGCCACACACCAGGCACACACACGGGTCCTTGGGCACGTTGCTGCACCGCGGACACGTCTTCTTACGGTACGCCTGCCAGGTAAACACACTCACTTCAAGTAATTGTTTATAATATAGCTTTTTACGATATGCCTGGCAAATAAACGAATTCACTGATTAATGGTTCATAATATAGCTTTATATAACAAAATCATCACAGCTTTCATATTAAGTATTAGCTAAATATCAGGATAATGTCATGAAAAGAGGAAAAATGCATTTTTCAGACAAAATGTTAAAACTCTTTTTTATGTCTAATCTAGAAGATCTAATACTAATACAATGTATCTTAAGGATTTTGATGTTTTCTTTACTTTTTTATCATTTCAAGCTGTCACTTTGGCTGAAATCAATTTCTTTTGTATATTTAATGAAAAAAAATACAGATAATAAATGATGACGATTTAATTTTGGACAGACCAACACAAATACAAACAAGAACTTGGCTGCCCCAGGGCGATGCCGTACCTGGAAGATCCTGTAATACTGGTCCGGCAGCTGGATGAGTTTGGGGGAAAACCACCGAGTGTTTACAGTGAGCAGATTCTGAAGCAGGGCATACCGACATACATGCACAATTTGTTCACTTGTTTGGTTTCTTATTTGTTTATAACGAATAACCATGATGATGTTGGGAATCTATAATCACCTACTATAATAGTAAATCCTAATGACAACATGTTTTACACAATGTAATTATACATGTATAATGAATTTAGTTAATGTCACAACCATTCAAGCTTACCCCGGTTATTAATGATCCACCAAGTACCACAAAGTTGCCTACCTTGCCATCAGGTGGGTTCAGGTTGACAAAGTTGACGAGGTCAGTGCACCAGGCGCGGGTCAGCGTGTGGGGCTCGGGCACGATCCAGCGCACACACTGGGCGGCAGACTTGAGGGTGGTGCTGGCGGTGCCGCTGGGCTTGGAGGGTGATGGTGGTGACGACGGATGGAGCTTTAAGTACAAGGCCAGGTACTGGAACTCTGACAGGCCCTGAAAAACATGACATTGTTTAATTATTGTGTAATCATTGTGTATATGTTGGGTTGGAGAACACGACATTGTGTGATTATTGTGTAATCATTGTGTATATGTTGGGTTGGAGAACACGACATTGTGTGATTATTGTGAAATCATTGTGTATATGTTGCGTTGGAGAACACGACATTGTTTGATTATTGTGAAATCTTTTTTATTCTTTGGGAGTTTTATTTTTTGTATTTCGTGGGAAGAAAAAGCCATGAGATTAAGAAGCCAACAATTCTTTATTTAATTTAGTATATATTTGTGTATAATTTGAAACCATTACTATGTCGAGCATTTAATTTATTCAAATCATACAGCAATGCCGTATACTTTATAAATGAAGAACAAACTGTCATTACAAAATTTACAGAATAATTCAAGAGCTCACCCCTTGTGGTGGAAAGTCTGTTCTGAAGAAGTGGAATTTAATGAGCGCAGCCACACGAAGGAAGGGCTCACACATCTCCTGTACGGACGACTCCACGCTCTGGGGGGACCACACCGACTGGCAGATCTACATGAAACACAGGCAACACTGGTTACACACATCTCCTGTACGGACGACTCTACACTCTGGGGGGACCACACCGACTGGCAGATCTACATGAAACA
>Ga0224511_10001495_pt1 | contig 14251 bp, 6 predicted proteins | sample SF_May12_sed_USG_2_FD_169988 | JGI IMG/M metagenome (GOLD analysis project Ga0224511, IMG submission 169988) | Sediment microbial communities from San Francisco Bay, California, United States - SF_May12_sed_USGS_8_1 | ecosystem: Environmental > Aquatic > Marine > Sediment | place: USA...
AGAGATTTTTTAATAGTTTTCAGTTATCTATTTCTTTAAACTTCCAATATAATTATTTGTTTAATTGTGGTAATTTGTGCATTAAAATGTTGATTTTTATATTATCATAAATTTTTGTTAGAATATGCCTTATCAGTTTGTAAATTTGCATTTTATAATAATTAATGTTTCAGTTTGAATTAAAAACAACCACACATATCAGGGTAAGTTATGAATTACTGAAAAGGAAAAAGAAAAAAAATCCTATTGCTGGACAGTGTTAATTTATTTTGATCATGGGATATCCGTTTTAACATTATTTCTATAAAAAATAGAGGACTCCAATGGATCTTGAACACATGTTATTTTATTTTTAATGTTGCATAATTTGTATAAGCAACCATCTCCCTTTTAGCCTCCAATGAATCTCAAATGAAGAATGTAATAAACAAAATGCAATAAAGTAAAAATCTGTCAGTCATTTTCGACCGTATATTTGCCTGTAAACCACTAAATATATAATATTATATTAAATTATAAAAGCGAAATTATATAAGGCAGAGTATCTTCTTTTGAAGAGTAAATTGCCGTAACATTTCGATGTCGCAAACTTACGGTAATTTTAAAGTTAAGAATACTTTCGTGAAACGCTCATAAATGTAACTTAAGAATTTCTTAAATTACACTCTTAACATAACTTTATGGAAATGTCAGTGAAACGGTACCCAGATTACTGTGGCATTTACCTTTGATCTACTGACCCGGAAATCAATAGGGATCATATATTGGCCATGACCAACCAAGACACTAATCATGATGTCGCTAAGCTTAAAAGGGGAAAAGGATTTTATGCTCCAGGTTACTATGACTAGACATTTAAACTACTGAACTCAAAAACAAAAGGAATCATCTATGGGCCATGGTCAACTAAGACACCAATTATGGTGTCACTAGGCTAATGCCCGGTTTCTGTCAGCCTTAAACGGTGATTAAGCTATGATTATTCGGATGTTGCGTTTCTCTTGTCTAAATACAGTACCTATGCACGAGGAAAATTAGCTACTTATTTACAATCGGTTATTATTCAGATTGGGTTTCTGTAACACCGAAGCAAATCGCGCGATGGGATTTTCCTATTGTTCAAAAAAGTATAGATATTCGGGTGATTTTTACACATGTACATGAAATAAAATTGCCTCCTTTTTGGAAGCCGTTGTTAGTGAAGATGAAAGAGCTTCATTAGAACGACGACGTCATTCTATCATTGTTTTTACGACGGATCGATACAAACGTTTTGTTTCCTTTAGTTCTAAAAAACAAATATTCGGGTACTTATTTTATAATTATGCTTCATTTTTAATTATGTTAATGTCAACAGAAAGGGTTGAACAATGCATTTTATGTTTTCCCTTTGATTAGATATTAATTAAGGGCTAGTTCTAATCTTTAGCGATTAAAATACTATAATGTACAAGAATAAGGTAATGAACATGCAAAACTTTTCATCGTTCAAACATAAAACGATAAATTAACACAGTGTTTCTGTAGTCGCATTTTGTAAAATTGTGCATTTGCTGTAAATCACAGTGTTTTATAATTACATAAGATATTCTTATATCGTAAGTTATTTGTGTGTGTTTAAAAAAACCACTACAATAAGCTTGTCCAAATCATATATACTTTATCGTTTAGTGATGTTGTTCTATTAAACTTAAAGGTTTAATAAAAACATCTCAGTATTTCTAAACATAAAAAATAAACCAATATAAATTGTGCTTTTGTTTTACAGACAAATCAGGCAAATGCATCTAAAGTAAATAATGAAAAATGTTGTATTGAAAATTTAAGTAAAAAATATAGACTAAATAAAGTAACCTTTCACTATTGGTAACAATGTAACAATAACTTTAATTTATTTATATTGTTTTTGTTGGAATAAGTTTGCTTACTGGATCGACAACCTATGAAGATGAAACATGTTAATTTAATATAATTGAAGGTTTGTTCGTTTATTATACTCCCCGAAAAAAATCGGGGGAGCACATATTCGCCATTGTCCGTCCATCCGTCTGCCCGTCCGTCCGTCAGCCAGTCCGTATGTCCCGAATTTGTGTCAGGCCAATAACTTTGTTATTTGAAATCGGATTTTAAAACTATTTCACAGAACTGATCACTATATTGAGACGATGTGTCGCGCGCAACATTTAAGTCGCTACTTTGACGGTCAAGGTCACAGCATGGCCATGCAACACAATCGTGTCCGGACTATAACTTTGTTATTTGAAGTCGGATTTTAAAAATATGTTTTTTTAGAAATGATCACCAAATTAAGACGACGTGTTGCACGCAAAATTAGGGTCGCTACCTTGAAGGTCTAGGTCACGGCATGACCTTGGAGCAAAATCGTGTCCGGCCCATAACATCGTTATTTGAAGTCGGATTTTACAACTGTTTTTGACAAACTCCTCTGTGTTCAATACACATTCAGGGAGCATTACCCGGTTCGACCGGCTCTTGTTTTCAATAGAAATGCGTACATATATACACATTTTACAGTTTCATAATAATAATAAACATATATGTATAAACAACAACAAAGGGTTAGTTTTGAAAAAGTATGTATATTATTAAAAGTTTGAAAAAATGTACTAAAGAAAAAACAGAATACTATTATTCATTTTAAAATAAAATTCCCATATCGAAATTGTAAGCATTCGCACTGTTTATTTTAAAAAATATCTATCAGTGAGATGTTTAACCGTATCGGCCTAACAGTAACACATGCTTCGTTCCACAAGGAGCGATGTATATTTGCCAATTATCATCTCTTGGTCTAAAACGATACAGAAACCCACATTGAATAAGTAACAGACCGGACGGACGAACGGACGGACGGACGGACGGACCGACCGAAAGACAGACAGACAGACAAACAGACAGATAGCAACAGTGAATGAAAATAGTTTTATTAAAAGATCGTGGTTGATTTTGTATTATTTAACAGGAAAGAAGTCAGCTTTTCCGAAATTATAGGTTGCAAGTTTAAAAAAAATATTTGTGAGCTGACGTTTCTGGTACAACATCATGACCACAAAACATATTAAATTAAATCTTAATGACATGTTGTTCATAAAATCAACATGTATTTATTTATAGCAAGTAAACACTCGCACGATTATCAAATTTGTGTTTTATGAGCAATCGTCTGTTCCAAATTCGTTCGTGCGAAACCTTTGTTTCAACGAACATGACAAATTTGACTAGAAAATGTTTATTAGATTACAATGAGGTATATAATTTATCATTAATCATTTACTGTAATGACCTAAGTTTACCCAGATAGTGCATTTAATGTTATTGCAGCGTATTTTAGCTAGCTCCAGCATCATTTGATAGGCTTACCTCTAAATTCGATTGTTAACTTTTCTCACGTAATTGATCTATCGACAGTCCGCCCAATATGGCGTCTTGACGGACTAGCCTAATGGAGTAATACGGCTTTCATACTATGATAAGTATTTAGTCAAGCGACGCATAAAATATGGAGACAAGGAAAGCAGGGCAGTCTGACGATAAGTTGCCTGTAATTTGTTAGATTTTTCTCGTAATCATTTTGACTTTCCACCATTATTTTACAGTGTGATTTGCATTTTACGTATTGTAAACTTGTACTTATGGTGCTTACCTAATCTGTTTACCAACAGGTGTACATGTTGCTTATGTTCAGAAACCTTATCCGTTAAAGATGCTAGATCTGTATCTTTTAGGTCAGAATTGTTTACATCTTACATTTAAACCAAATTTAAGCAGCGAAACCTACTCCCGTAAATATGAGAAACTGCCAAATACAGTTGTTCATGCATGTAAAATATTACAGAAAAAAATGTATTTGTTGGAAATGTCTGGCACGCAAATTTGGCTTTGTTTGTTTACGTTTCGACCCATTGCGTCGAAACAGTTAAATGGCTTGACTACAATCGATATTCTCAGTTGACTCGGTGGTGCAGTGGTAACGCATCCGCTTTGGATGCAAGAGGTCCCGGGTTCAATCCCCGGCTCCAGCAAGGGTTTTAATGTTTGATTTTTTCTATTGTTGTTGTTGTATTTTTACTTTTTTGTCAAAAACACATTTTTTTTCGCAAAATATTGCAATTCCTTTTACAATCTTAATTTATTTAGTATACTCAACGTATTGCAAGATTTGTGACCGATTATAAGGGTAAAAAGATACAGACCTAGCATCTTTAAGTTTTTTTTAATCTTCAGTATTATTGTAATTATTGATTAGGAAAATGGCAGATACCAAAAAACTACGTGGCATGGAGGTGTATAGTAAATGTTATGGTATTTTCTAAAAGGGGAAATATTGCTCTTTAAGATTCCATCGGATGCCAGCTCGGCACCCTTGGGCGTTTTGAGAAATTAAAGTTGGCGTCCAAGATGGCCGCCGAAATTGAGTTTATTCATAAAATATATACATTTTGCAAATATCATTGTGTGTTTTGAGGTTGCTGGACACTAGTTATAACTTATATTTTACTGCACTGTATAAGCTATGTAATTATGTAACATTTTAATGGAAAATAATTCATTTGGGCGCCAAATAAGGCTGTCGTTACCACAATCTTTTAATCAAAAGTGCACAATTTGATTTATTTATTTAAACATGATTTGGAGAATATTATTAGCTTTAAACATATGAAATGGTCATAACATTGATTTGCTAACAGTATAAAATACTAATAATAAATGTAATAGGAGTCAAATACAAATACACATTAAACACAAATTTGTAAAAAAATGTACCATCAATTATACATATATGCCCGAATGTTTTAATATATTGTATGTTAATCACAACTTATTTCTATTTCATCCTCTAATAGGAAACTACAAAACATGGAATAGAACTTTGGGTGCATGATCTCTTTGAAACACCAGCGTTTGTGCTTACAAAAGTAAAATCCTTAAATTTCTGTTGATGCCGATGTTTTATTACAGTCACAGACTAAAGCCACATTCTAGTTCTATTCTTCACCAATATCATATTCACTAAGACCTGTCACTTTATAGATGAGTTTTACATTTGAGAAGATGTGCCCTGGTTCATACATGCAGGTGATGTGTTTTATACTAGGTAAAGCCTACGTCAGGTTACGTTGTCCATAAAGGCTGACTCGTGTAAGGAAGTAGTTATGCATTTACTCCCCTGATGTTACATAATAAATGTTAAAAAGGGGTTTCACATGAAAGAAACATCATCAACAAACGTAGGATGCGGCTGTACAGCATGTATAAACAAAGTATTGAATGAAATAGGCTCGATGTGCGCACATTTCAACTAATCACATTTAATTACATTTACCAATACTAATCCGTGTTTTGTTTGTTTTGTTGGGCTATTATAATGTTTCACCTAATATTTCCATCAAGTTACAAATTACATAACCTCTAGGGTAAAGATGGTACTAACTCTATACAAACCTTAACGGAACAGCAGATACAGTAGATGTTTAATAAAACTGATGAAATGGAAAGCCTGCAGGAAGCATAGTTTGCACGAGAAAACAGGAACCTCGGTTTTATTAAAGCTTTTCATCAGTTGTATTAAATGATGCCACACCACTGACGCCCCCTAGCGCTTGTGCTGAACTTTATTTTCAAAAGTAAACAACATATATGTACACTCCATGATCCCTGAGGACCAGAAAAATATAACTACACAATGATGTAGTAGGGGGCGACATTTTACAGCCGCAACACAGGCATTAAACACAAGCTGTAGTAAGTTAAATTCAACTGATGAAAGGGAAAGCCCTCAGGAAGCATAGCCTGCACGAGAAAACAGTAGTCATAACTTCAATTGCAGTTTCACTGTAAAAGTCTGTGATGGTGAGCATCTTTTAACGGAAAGAATTTGTCTGTCATCATTTGTATTTTTCTTCCAAACTGCAGCATCAGTTTTATAATAGACATTTATTTATACCCTCTATTCATGAATATAAGGTGTGCATTGGGGTTGCACTATAAAGTAGGCTAAGGACAAATTGTACTGCATTAATTTGGTTGTTTTTCATTGTTTGTATACAACAACTCCTAACTGCTCTCTGACACACTCCCACACATTCTACTTTGGTGCCTTGAAAGGACCATTTAGGTTCCATATTTACTTGCCAAGTAAAAACAAATTAACAAATGATATTACACCATTGTAAACTGTCTGCAAAATAGTACACTTTATAAACCAAATGAAAAATTGAAAATATTTCTTAACAGCTGCCACACACATTGCTATATGATGGTCAAACGATAACTTCCATTGGTAGAGAACATGTATCTATTAATTCAGAAGAAGCTTCGCCACATAATTATGGAATAACAACAATCTAGCATATACTTTTCGAAAAAATCATTTATTGCATAGAGATCTATCTTTTATTCAAATAACATACTAACAGTAATCTACAAATACTGTTATACACGTTTAATCCAATAGATATAAATATTCACTTATATGCAATTAATCAAAGTATTTCTTAAGTTGTTATGCCCTTATGTTATATGTAATAACTTCATAATACTCTAAGTGAATGCTGCCAATATACTACACTGTTCACTAACCTTCAAAAACTCGTTTGAGCACTTGCTTTATATAAATCAGAACTCAGGCAGAACTAATGCAGGACTCGGGTAGGACTAAATAATACTAATAGTCTGGAATATATTTAATATATTTCAATCTGACGTGGCATGAAAATTGTATAGTAAATGTTTTGGTATTTTCTTAAAGGGAAACATTGCTCTTTAAGATTTCATCGGGTGCCGGCTTAGCACCCTTGAGCGTTTTGAGAAATTCAAGATGGCGTCCAAGATGGTCGCCACAAAATTAAGTTATCAATATAATAAATGGAATTTGCAAATATTTTAATGTAAATTGATGTGAGTGGACACCCTAAATACTTAGAACGCTAAACAATAGATTTGTTTAACACTGTTTTGGAAGGCATACTATTCAATATGGCGGCAAACATGGCCGCCAATATGGCTAAAATTAGCTTAAAAATGCTTTCATATAAGAATGTTGCTGTAACTAAAATTGCATGATTTTGACAAAACATGACATGCGTGCAAACAAAATGGAGAGTTAATAATAATTTCTATGATAAATATGCTTATTTATGCTATTATGCAATGCACACATTGATAAGTACAATAATATATATGTACATGTTCATTTTTTTTTGAGATTATGTCACATTCGTTTAAATTAAGTTTGCGTATTACAACACTTTTCTAGTTCATTGCTTTGGCAGCTCGAAACAAGGCACAGATAAATTAAACAAACTTTGAGAAATATTAAGTATTTGTATTGACACTCCTATAGAAGTTGAACTTTCCGAAAATACAAGTGGCAAGATATAGCACCTTTTTATTTAGATTATGTTTTCCAAACTTTCCCTAGTACAATTTTTGCAGATTATCAATTTTATCAACTAATTCTGTAGTGTGACAATGAAACATAACCCATCAAAATTATGAATGATTGAACAAACACTGACCTGATACTCCCTCTATTCCTATACATGGCATACCAACTTACTTTGGAAAGTCATTACATGGTGAAATAAATTTATTTAACTCCCGAGTGCTGTCAGTCATACTGCTGTAGTATCACCCAGCCACTGTAAGATTATTCATGATTTGAATGCTTAAGTTTGTATTTCATATTCGTGTCCGCTGTATGTCCGTGACATACAAATGAGAGACATGCAAAATAAAATGTCTACCTTGAAAAGCTCACTAAGTACTGTTACACATGAGCTTTATCAGGCAATACAAAGCAAGCGTACATTTACAGGATCAAAATGCAAATACTGTGAATGCAAACACAATGTGACAGAAACATGTATGTTCATCATTATTTATACAATTGCACAAACCTGGCCATACTTATAATGGGACTATGGGCAGTTTAGCAATATAGCTTCAAGGTCACAAAGATTAAACCGCCCTAAAAATAGAGAAACCCCAAATGACCACCATTCACTGGTAAAGAAATCGGACAGGTATGGTTTTACAGGTTATATGATATTGCTACGTTGTTCAGATGGTCTGAATGTGACGGTCTGATGACGAGAAATGAGATCGAGTATTACCCAGATTACACGGGGTGTTGGTGTTTTTGTATGGTCAATTCTCATAAGCTACAAGGCAAATTTATCAAAGTTTGTGTGCTGGGCTAAATATACTAGGTAAAAAGTTTAGCAACTGAGGCTTAAATTGAAGTCTATTTTATTTGAGCATACAGAATATAGAAAAGCAGTAGATATATGTGTAGATGGATGCAATAGCAACCAATAATAGTAAGGATAGATAACGACAACACTCTCAATAATGCGTAACACACGTTAACGTCAGGTAAGGTTCACATCCTCAAAGTCACAAGCCTCACTATCGTGTACGATAGTCACTTTTGTCGATCACAGCGGTACAACTTCTCCTCATGATGTTGATCAATTTGTTAATCATAACACATAGAATCTTAGTGACGTTAGTGACGTTAAAACGTTCACCGTTTGAGCGCCACATATACACTCTCCCATCAGAAAACCTGATACAAAATCATGACTTATCGGTGAACAAAACTATTCCATTCATTAATAATCCATCTATGGTGTGCCGTTAGACAATTCAAACGCGCGCGAGCGTGGTTGGCCGTAATAATAATTGTAGGGACGCCTGCCACGTAAGTCAAGTTTCTGAAGCCGTTTCCAAATTGTTTGTGTTGAAACACGAATGCCTGACATAGCATGAAACTGCTTCGTAAGTTTGGGGACTGTCATTAAACGATTTCTGCGTGACGTAACAACAATACGAGTCACATAACGGTCATCAGCAGCTCGTCAAATTTCATTTAAAAAACTTAAAATCGCGATATGGTGCAACACCAAAATGTTCGGCCACAGCTTTAGACTGCATTCCACCATGCAACATACTTATCGCAGTTGAACGTTGCTCTGACGTAAGCCTCGGACGTGGCACTAAAATTAAAATTGGTTCAGTGCTTGGCGGGTTTGAATAAAGGTGTTTTTTTCCAGAAGATTACACAAAATAGTGAATGTTTAAAGTGGGTGTGTAACATAAACACACGAATTTACGTCCACTAAGACGTCACGCAAGTTTGCCCGATATTATGGTGTATTTGAATGTGTATTGTGTTTAAATGAGATGGTTGTTTTGGCAGAGGTATAAACCAATACACTTCAGTCTAAACAAGCATTTGATGGTATTGCGGGCAATACAGTAGTCCCCTACCGGTCCCTCAAAATGTTCTTTAATTATCATAAGCTCCTGTTTATTGCCATACATAATTAATTCACCTTGCAGATAAATAACTATGATTACAAGGTACACAATGGACACATTCCTTCTTCTTGTAGACCACTGAAACTGGCTAATTAAGTAACACTACTTAGTATATTGCAGTTTAGTTCGCACAGAGCCAAAGAATGGGCAAGGAAGTGACACATCATCTCAATATAGTGATCATTTCAATCAAATAGTTGTAAAATCTGATTCAAATAACAAAGTTATGGATCGGACACGTTTTTGATGCAAGGTTATGTTGTGACCTTGACCTTCAAGGTAGCGACCAACATGTTGCTTGCGACACAGCGTCCCAATATGGTGATCATTTCTGTAAAATAGTTTTACAATGGGACTTCAAATAACCAAGTTATGGGCCAGACATGATTTTGCTGCAAGGTCATGCTGTGACCTTGACCTTCAAGGTGGCGACCAAAATCTTGTTTGCCACACACCGCCTTAATATGGTGATCATTTCTGTGAAATAGTTTTAAAATCAAACTTCAAATAACCAAGTTATGGGGCGGACACGATTTTGCTGCAAGGTCATGCTGTGACCTTGACCTTCAGGGTAGCGACCCAAATCTTGCTTGTGACACGTCGTCTCAATTTGGTGATCATATATGTGAAAAAAATTTACAATCGGACTTCAAATAACGAAGTTATGCGCCGTTCACGATTTTATTCAAGGTCATGCTGTGACCTTAACCTTTAACGTAGCGACCTAAATGATGCGCCGGCATATTGTACACATTGCCACTTATTAACGTACCAAGTTTCATGCGCCTAGCTTTAATAGTTTTTAAGTTATCAAAGGATCCAGAATTATTATACAGGACGACAATGAACAAATCATTGACGTTTCCATTGAGAGAACTGAAGACAATGACTTGTTGACAAATTCAACAGATTTTATTAAACTCTCGGACAATTCAAGAAATACAATCCTTTGATTTTGGCCGCAAATCACGCAGAGATTAACAGTGCATCAGTTGCATAGGTCAGGATCATGAATCTATTAAAATAGAATGTCTCAATCAAACAGGCTACAAAAATAAGTGTAGCTGAGTTAGCAAATAGCGCTGATGCCAGTGATGGAGAACATCGATCAGTCTGAGACGATCAATTTTCAGTCCAGAAGACGGTTACATTTGTTAAAAATGTTACCCAAGACAAACATACGTCAAATGTCACCATTCCCGAACATTTAAAAGAGTTGTATGAGAACGCTTTACAAGGCAAAACTCAAGAGCTGCACGAAAACTTGGCTGACTAATTTCATACCAAAATGTGTTCTCTAAGGCAAACAATAATTTAGGTCGCACATATGTAGGTGAACACGTGATTGACACTGGAGACGAATACCCTATCAAGCAGCCATATAGGCTTACGCTGAGGAAGTAAAGAACACCTTGCCAAAATGTTAACCTAAGGTGTCATACGACCTTTAAAAAGTCCTTGGGCAAGTCCTTTACTTTTGACAAAAAAGAAAGACAGATCTTTCGGACAGTGCATATACTATAGAAAAGTCAACCAAGTCACAAACGACGAATGCATAGACACATTATCAGGTTCAACATGTTTTAGCACATTTGACCTTTCTTCTGGTCATTAACTTATCACCAGGTACCAGTTCGCCAACAAGAGTTTCCAAAGACAGCATTCTCGTCAAAATACGGACACCATGAATTTGTAATTTGCCCTTTTGGTAGGGATACTACTGGTGGCACATCTCAAAGAGTAAAAGAACTCTTCCTCGACAGGTTACAATGGGGGAATTTTCATAATGTACATAGATGACATTATTGTTTATGTAAAATTATTTGACCAAAACATTGACAGGCTAAACGCATCGTTCAAAAATTTCGAGGAGCTCAAACCGAAAAAAATGTGAATTGGCATAGTCTAAAGTCACTTTTCTGGGTAATGGAGTTAATGCTGAGGAAATTAGACCTGATCAAACAAATGTAGCACAAATATCACAATAGACTGTACCTAAATGTCAAAAGAGGTTAGACAATGTTTAGGCCAAGCAGGCTATTACAGAAAAATGTGTACAAAATTGCAGTTGAATTGCAAAACCATTGAACGACTTAAAAAAACGTGGGTGAACTAATATGGACATCCAAAGTTCAAGAGACTTTTGACAAACACTCGTCAGCCCCGATTTTATGTTACTATCAATGGCCGATGGAGACTTCATACTTGACGTTGATACGTCAAACTATGGTGTTAGTGCTGTAATGTCATAAATTCAAGATGGTAAAGAAAAGTTGTTTCATATGCAAGTAGGACACGGTGTTAAGCAGAACAAACCTACTGTGTGACTAAAAGAAAATATTAGCAATAGTTAATTGTGTTCAGTATTTCACACATTACCTGTAAGGTAGATAATTCACAATTAGGTCTGATCACATGGCTCCGAAAAACATGTTCAGTTTCAAGTCACCTAAAATTGCATAGCCAAATGATTTTAAATATTGACAGACTACAACTTTTCTATTGAATATAGAAACAATTCAAAACACAGCATCTGTGATGCTTTGTTAAGATGTCCAAACCTCAAAGATTGTGATTGCCCAAATGTAGATAATGTATTTGTGAGGTCCTTGTAAAAATGTATTTAAAAATTGGAACAGATATAATCCACTTTAGTAAACAAGAATATTCCAAACGAATTGTTGAGTTAATCAAATGTGGTTAAGAGAACCATACTACATTGCAAAAGTTCAATGTTGCAGTTACGAATCTGTTTGTGGTTTACAACAATCGGTTGAATTGATGTTCATGTTGTTGGTAACATTCTTGGTTTCTATGTGAGACACAGGTAGTAGTGTCACCACGTAGGTGAATCGATTCACTCTGTTTGCTTTTGGAAAAGCTTAAGCATCGTTGGGCTGTGTTAGGAAACGAGACATGGTCTCAAAGTTGAATAGGTTATGTTCTTGTGGAAAAACAAAGGCAGTTTTGGATAGTGTCATGAAAAAATACTTGTTTAAGATAAAATGGTCAAATTATTTTGCTTTTGGTCAAGCAAAGACACAGTTGGGCAGTGTCAAAAAGTAATATTTGTTAATAATGTCTGATAGTTGTATGTCATTAACAACAAAATAAGAATCAACATTATTGGATGACTGCGTGCCATGGATCAATGAGTATAGTGTGCATCATATCAGGGAAATGCAAACGTCTGACCTTCGTTTAGGTAAAACAGTTTGTTGGAAACTTGAGAGTTAACCTCCATCCGTTAAAGAAGCGAGTGCATTTATATTTCCTTTTCATGTAGATACAAAACATATTTATTTTTGCTCTTTAAATGTATGTGGTTTTCTGTGATAAAAGATTTGATACGGACATAAAAAGTGGACTAATATGTGATTGAGAGTGTCCAACCTTTTCCTGAAGTATTGTTTTGAAATTGATAAAGATCGCTGTGGTTTCTTCAATTTGTTATAGTCCTTTGTTCTTAAAATATATTGAAATCGTCGCCCGATCACAGTTCAAGACCTTTGGCCATAAATTCGTCACGCTTGGCTTAGCACAACGAAGTTTAAATGTGATTTTTAACAGGGGCCATGGATGTGGCAATTGCACGGCAATTAGTGGATTTAGCAGATTTAGAATTGTGTGATATGGTGGGAAAGGATTGCTCGTCAAAAAGACAGGATTGTGAACAAAGTGTCATTGAGCGCTTGTCTGATGACAGATCATGTGATCAAGAGACACGTGCCGGTAACCAAGGAGAAGGGAATCACACTCGCGCGCACAGCGATAACGAAATGAACGGTTTAGAATACGTCGACTTCCGATCAGTGGAAGAATTCAGAGATATTGCGGGTCTGTCTAGGGACTTTCCACAGTTAGAGAAAGATCATGCCGTGCGTAAAACTGATCTTGAGCGACGGAGCTCGACGTATTTTGAACACTTGAAAGAGGTTCACATAAAATATTTTCAGTTTGGCGAATGTGTCAAAACGGAATACACAGAACGGACGCTTATCACTAGCGAGAGCGCAACGAGTGATACGTGTATACAGCAAGAACATCACTATCTCTCTTCAGGGGCGGTTTATGGTGCAACCGAATGTCCACCACTACCGGCTGGCGACGACGTTCGGGCTGACAAAATGCCCTTTGTTGTTACGCGCATCGACAACAGAATCGTTTATCTACGTAGACAATTGTGAAGATATCACACACCGGAACCAACGGGCAACGCTATTCCGATAATTATTATTACGCAACGCGTTTGACTAACGGATTCATAGGATGATTTGTTGTTCCAACAAGGCAAAGAACAAAATCTTTTGCTGTACGCGGACTGAGTAACATAGTTAATGTGATTATTCTTACGCAAGTATTACAGCACATGGTTCCCACAGTCTCAACCGTTCGTGAATATCGTACTTAGCAGGCTGAACTTGTACGGGGATTACCAGTGAGAAATGTCATTGACCTTGACTTTTGGCCTGACTATGTGACCTGCGAGCCATGGAGGATCACAGTTCTAGATACACGCGGTCGGTTGACGCACGTCGTAAACACTTCCGTCTGCATTAAGTCAACGAACATTTTGGCGTAAGGTTTAGAGGTCCACGCATACCTAGTACGAGGAAGCCCAAAGAAAGAAACATGATGCGACGACATGGACCACAGGCCAATCGGATACAACGCGCTGGAGCTTGGGAAACGTCAAAGCATCGGGGGAGCTTTCGAATGACACTTTCGTACTTGGGAATCAATATGATTATATAAATTGAAGAGATGTTCAAAGACAAAAGGGCCCAGAGGGCCCTGGGTCGCTCACCTGAGGAAAAGGTCAAAGGTCATAGAGGAGCCAATAATAGAGAACCCCAGGGGCATAATTTGAACAACTATGGTAGAGGACCTTTTGATGATGTTATAT
>Ga0224511_10001496_pt1 | contig 14248 bp, 7 predicted proteins | sample SF_May12_sed_USG_2_FD_169988 | JGI IMG/M metagenome (GOLD analysis project Ga0224511, IMG submission 169988) | Sediment microbial communities from San Francisco Bay, California, United States - SF_May12_sed_USGS_8_1 | ecosystem: Environmental > Aquatic > Marine > Sediment | place: USA...
TAAAAATGAACAAAATGAAAATTTTCAATCTTGTTTATAAAATCAAAAAAGCAAAAACTAAGAAAAGTTGTCCGGTGGATTGTCTTAAAATGGCATATATTTAAATAGAAAAAGGTTTATAAAATCTCTTCCTAGCTGCAAATATGTAAATCTATTACACAGGTCTCACCTTAATCCAAATATGACACAATTTTAACATACAAACGATTTGCTTTAATGTTAACTAATGGTATCTTTAACAGAATATACATATGAAAAACAGTTAAATATAAATTTACGGTTTAGACTTTGTCCCAGTAAAGGGAAGAAGGATATTGCAAATTGTGTCCTGGTAGCAAACAGTTTTGTTAAGGTAACCGAAAAAGTTGTCAAATGTCGGTGCGTCGACCCCAAGTTGAGAAGCATTGACGACACCAGGCAGTTGCTGATTGGCAACAACATCTACAATATGACGATAAATTCACACACGTTACGTTATAAACTTTCCGTTATAATATGAAGGGTAAAAATGTACACACGTTGAAACAAATTAAGTAATTGAATACATTATCTATTTTTGTACGAAACAAAACACTTACTTTGAGTACAACCAGATCCTGTTTTCCCTTTTTCGCAAATGCATTTGCCCGCTCCAACATTGTCTAATATGCAGAGACCATCAGGACCACAACTTTTGTCTTTACATTTACCTATGTGATAAATATACATTTAAAAAAAGTAAGAAAAAGAGGATCCCGTAACACGTCTTTCCAAATAATGTTTGTACCAGTAATACAATACAATTTTCCGTTGATCGGTTAATCGCAAGTAAACAAAATCAACCACAAGAAAAACATTCGCTCTGGTATACTAACCTTGTGTCAGAGATGTTGGATTTATATTCTTTAGCGATATACATCTCTCCTGGCCGCGTTGTCTAAAAGAAGTCGTAAAACTACTTAAATTACGTTTAAATATCATACGATCAAATAAAAATGTAGTTTTCAAGTATCATTATTTACACCTAATTTCGTTTTGTTCCACCTTTAGCTATGGGTAAGCTATTGAGATCGCTCTCCGTCCGCCGTCCGTCAACAGTTTCACCTAATCATCTTCTCCTATTAAACTGCACATTGGATTTTGATCAAACTTTACAGTAATAATCTCTAGTTGGTCTGAAGTTGTTCCAACTGTTCTAATTGGTTGCATTAGTAAGTCATGGGGTCAGAAAATATTTTTAAAATATAATTTTCAAACATCTGTTCTTCACGTTATATCCCTAGGGTCAAATCTGTCCCCGCCTTTGGGGGCACACATTTACATTGAATCATATTGGAAAATTTTTAATCGATTTCCTCTCCTAGTCGACTTGGCCCAAATTGATAAAACTACACGGATTGGTATTATAAGGTCACGGGGTCAGGCAATAGGTTTCAACATTTGTTTCAACAACTTTTTGTCTGAAACCACAAGGCCAGATATTTGGTTTGAAACACCATCCAAAGGTGTTAAAATTAAGTCCCTGAGGTCAAAAATGCCCTCGCTCTAGAAAACAAAGCTTTCGTTGACTTTTTCGCCTAAACTACTTGGCCCCATTTGATAAAATAACACAACTATGCTATACTTGACTGGATAGCTAGGTCGAGGGGACTCAAGGTTAGCAACCCAGTGCCCCCTGGATCCTCTTGTTTCTATTTAAACGAGTATGTCAAATCATGTCAATTATTCAATGCAAAACACAAGTTTCTGAAAACTAAATAATCATCTACTATATACAGCAGTTCGTTTAAAACACAAAGTTTATTAACCCAAAAATCTGATTCCAAAAACAGTATTTTACTGTCAGTAGAAAGGACCGTCATATACAACACATTAACGAATAACCTATGAACAATAATAACCGCCAAAGATTACCCACACATTTTGCAGCGTCAAACTGTTTTGTGCGAAACTTTGCAATACACCTGCTTTTAGTGGCGGAAAAAGTAATTCATTAAAAAATATTGCGTCTGTTAAGTAATTTCTTGCAATGAGTGATATGTGTTGTACATGTTTTTTGTTGTGTGCAACTTGGTCATGGTGACGTCAAGTCCGTCAAGAGACAATTTTGGTGGGTTTTCAAAAGGTCAATTGAAAAACAAAGAATGTCATTAAAGTGAACCATAGTAAGCGGATTGTTTTCGATGTGAACATTAATAACACAATACCACTTACCCTGGAAGTGAAACTTGCAAGCACATTTTTATATCAAAGCCACTGCGGAGTTTTGACGGGAGTTTGTAGGCGATCTCTGTGACGCACTCGTTGTTAAGATACTCGGTCGAAAATAAATGAATATCCTCTAACGACGATGGGTTAGAAATCTTCAGGTCAGGGCTAAAGCACACAGATATGGTACACGCGTAAATGTAAGACTTAAAAAATTAGTATTAAATACGTAAGTCAATAAGTTCATTAATTAAAAAGTAACTAGATGTAATTTCAAAATACGTACATGTATTTTACAAAGGGTGAACTTCATTTTCGAAACAGTTGCATTGAATAATGTAAAAAACACAGTATCTATATATATATATGTTTTGTATACTTGATTACCGAATATAACTTTCACCAATGATTCTCATTTTGGTAACAACATTTCACACATGTGTTTTAAGACGGCATTACTTTAGTTTCTTGAAATGACAATCGGATCCGTTTATCACAAATTGGTTTCGCACTACATGTGTAAGAAATTACAGATACGTAAAGAAAAGAACGGTTGCAGTAAAAGTGGAATTTAAATAATACATATACCATGATGATTTATTTGGGAACTGCATACTGTCAGCAATATATCGGACATCTAAATAGCAAAGGTCCTCTTTCACACACTCAACTTTATTTTGTAGCGGTGGAAGGAAATATGGCTTTGTCTGAAAAGGGTAACCCAATAAACAATGCAAAAAGGTGCAAAAACATCCACGACAAACACACACTGTGAGAAGAGGGTTAGTGATGATGTTTAAGTATTTAAGCATTTTGTTTAAAAAAAAGCAAAAGTAAGTTCAAATATATGCTTATATAACACAATATTATTTTCATTTACCTTATCGACTGTGTTAGAATTGACTGCTGAAAAATACAATCATAATTTTCATATATAAATATAAGTAATTTGAATCTTAAAACGTATTCATTGGGCATAGAAATAACTTTGGACCCCAATGTGTGACATTGAAAGTTAATTAAATTAAATTTTCTTTATACAGTTACATTAAATTTTGGTGTTACTTGAGACACAAACGTTGAGTTAGGAACATCCGGGCATAGGACAAAAATAATTGAATGCCCCAAAATGTGGTGGGAGCATACACATGCTGGTAAAACGTCACCATTATAATTTGAAATATAATTTAATTATTTCCCTACAAAAATATAATTAACACACATTTTACCTTCTATTTTAACTTCTGGGCAAATTTCATTAACAATCTCTCTGAAATGTATAAACGAATATGTCATTACATATTTCTGAAAGGGAAACAACGAGGATAATGTCTAACGACTTAATATCATGTTCAGAATATTTTCTTCACTTCACATAATTTGTAACGGTATGGAAAAAAATCATAAATTGTAATACGAATATAGTTATGCGATTGCAAATTCGCAGTCTCTTATAAGTAATTAACCAACACATTTGTAAAAAAATATGAAAAAATGTGTCCACAGGACACGGATGCCCCCGTTAAATGTGCTATGTTTTCGTAAAAGGTCCATAACTCCGTCAAAAATTAGTGGATTGTAACCCAAATCGAAATCGACCTGAGTTTATTATCAACGTGCAAAATATGAATGGAATCGATACAGTCTTTCAAAAGTTATTGAGCGGGCACCAATTTTTGTACTATAATTAGTAGAGTGTAACCCAAATCGAACTTGACCTGTGTTTTGATATTATATATCAACTTACCAAATTTGAATTGAATCGATGCAGTCTTTAAAAAGTTATTAAGCGGACACCACGTTTTGATAACGGACGGACAGACGGACGAACGCACGCACAGGGATAACATTTAATGCCCCTCCACAATTCTTCGAATGGCGGGGGCATAAAAACAAATATGTTCATTTTACCCTGCTCTGCTCTTTAGCTGTAAACAGAACTTTAATCTATCAGCAGACGTGTTTCCAACTGAGAGATCAATGGATCCAAAGGTACATCTGCATGTTGACGATGAATTCGATAGAAATACATGCGGGGGTCCAGCTGACATGCAGTCATCGATGTGTCCTAGAGTTACTGCAACGTTCTCGCTACATGCAACAGAAAAAGGAACAATTAAACATTTCGTACACATAATAAACCATTATAAATTAAACTGATGAAATGGATAGCCCCCAGGAAGCAAAACCTGCATGGGAATAAAGCAGAACGTTTGATGATCTCTTTTCAACATTTTCAATGAAGGTACTTACGAATCTAATTTGGTGCAAAAATCAAACGGATATACACAACGCTCTCCAGGATAACACGTGACGTCACTAGGTGTTAGACTTTTCAAGAACCTCTGAAAAGGACATCAAATAAACAAAAATAGACAAACAGGCTGTATAAATTTAATAACGTACAATTATATCATTTTCGTTTTCATATTATCGCACACTATTATAAAACTAGAAATAATAAGATGGGATACTGACCGATGTACAGGTCTCCAACGCTGGAAAATATGAAATCATTGGTTATAGTTTTGAGTGACGGTGAAGATCAAGATACGACAAGACGAATAAGAAATGTAAAGAATGATTTTTTCACAGACGTTCGACGTTTAAACATGTTTGATTTATTATGAAAAAACATTACATATAGGAAAACATGATAAGTTTATTACGTTGTTCACACTTGCTTCCCGTAAAACCCATTTGACAGTAACACACAGGGTAGTTTGGGATGTGGTCATCACAGAATCCTCCGTTCTCACATTTCAATGTCTGACAATCATTCTTGGTGCCAGCTGAAAAGATAAATATAGATATTAAATAAATTGAAGAGATGTTCAAATAAAACATGTTGCAAACAATGTAGACAGTTTAAATTTAAGGGCACCATTTCAAAACGGCCCGTACAGAAACAAACGAACTTGCAGTAAACACGCAGAACAACAAGACGTAACAGCTATTCAGATTAGACTATATTTAGTGTTGTATTTTTTTGTTGTTTTTTTCCCCATTTTATTTTTATTTTGAAATGTATATCATTAAGTTTTGTATCACATTTATAGTATCGTGTTTACACATTATTTAAAGATCGAAACGAACTTAACATAACTCATTTTTACTTTAAGATATCACAAAGCGGTGTTTAGTAGTAGGAAGTCGTAAACCCCATCCCCACAAAAAACAACAACAACACAAAACACAAAACACATAAAAACGACGTATTCCTATACTATGAACAAGCAATTTTGTATATTTTATTTGCTAACGTATACACTTACTGGAACGTTTATCGACAAGAACGTGGAAACACCTTTCTTCACCGACTACATTGTCCCTATAAGTGCAAAAGTATAATAATCCATTATGAAAATATTATAAGTGTCAGTTCATATAATTTCCCCCCCTAAGCTAAACTATACCTTTTAATGAATAATGAAGCGTCGTTTTCATAACGTTATGTATATAACACATAGTTTATGCTTTAATACAAACGACAAAATAAACATTTAATGATAATTCCTAAACAAATAACAAGTATTCTATGTCATCATTTGATCACTGTACTAATTATTTAAGGCATATAAGGCAAGTAACGAAAATATAATGAAAATATGTTGTTTCCGAAACAATGAAATTAAGGCATTTGTAGACAGCAAAACTGTTTGCAGTCAATAGAATAAAATTATGCAGAGTATTACGCGCAACATAAATGCCCAGTACTGATGAACGCATGAACACAGATTAGTGGAATGACCACCCTGATGACCACCCTGATATAACATACATATACCAATCAACCAACTTACAACAGTTAGAACAATACGAAACATGCAAAACAATAAGAAGTAACAGCCATTCAGAACTAACTACTTTGTTTTATATTTTTGTTCAATTTTTATTTATATTTTATATATATATATATATATATATATATTAAAATTATATCTCACTGCTTAAAGCCGAGTCCAATGCAAACTTTCGAGTTGTGGTTGTTGCTTTTCATTTGAAATGAAAAATCGATCGAACACCGGTTATTCCCAGGTGCGCCTTCTGTACATCGAGCACAGGACGAAAACATGTGATAGTTGGCCAGGGCGTGGTTCTCATCGCTATCACCCGATTCAATTTCAGATGATACGTCGACACTGTTAACAAGGTTATAGTTTATGCAGAACTATTATTTAAGGTTCCATGTTGTATAAGAACTAAATGCCCCCTTCTTATGTTTAGATTGCCATTCTATCTTTAGTAAATTCATCCAAATTTCTTAAACAAGATATTAGCCACGAAAGTTATACTCATGGCGTATTCATTTCTTATTCAAATTGTTTTATGTGATATCATTTATACTTAAAGATGATTAATGCTAGTTAGTCATTTTTAATAAGGAAACGTATACAATTAATGTGACAATCATTTAAAAGTTTTCTGCGACAGACATGTTTTGTTCAAGAATACCTACATGTTTGGTATTTATTAGTTCTTTGAAGCCCATTGAAGCTAATACCGTTTGGACTACTTAGGTTTAATCCTTCTTTTCTTTGATAATTTATCTTAAGCCATTTGTGAAACAAGTATAACTTACTAAACAATATTTACTCTCAACCGCTCAATTCAAATGCACTCTATCACATTCTAAACGAAGTTTGAGGGATGAAAACACATACTAATCCTTATTTGCTGTTTGTCAAGGAAGTAAGCATATTATACAATTTTTATAACGTCGTTGGTCTTACTCGGTCCTGGATTTAACACAGAACCTCCCGCTCACAGGGCGACCGCTCCACTACTAAGTCAACGCTGCAGTTCTGGCCTTTGTCTCATACTATTTTTTATTCATTTGTCTTATGATAAACTGTTTTCAATGTTTATGTGATTTTAATCAACATTGCAAACCAAAATACATCAACCATTATGTTAAATTGTGTGATTTCTGTGTTTACACCCGTCATGTTTGAAGGCTATATGTACCGTCTGCATATCATTTTCAAAACATCAAGTATAAATGTTATGTGTTGTAATTCGGCACTAAAATGGAATATTATACATTCCATAAATTTGTATCTTCTTAGCGTATATTAATAATAACAGTCTTTCAATCAGCATAGTGCATCCATATTTGTCTAAGCGGGCACTATACTAAATAGTGACCGGGCACTATACTCAATAGTGCCCGGTCATTATTTGAGCGTATAACGCCCGCTATAAATAAAATTCGCGTATTCTAGTTTATCGTGGTGTATTGGATTTCTTAAAGGTGCGGTATAATATAAGAAATAGTAGACACCACTTCGGACCTTCTGCATTTTAGTGACCTCTCAGTCAGCCCTCCAACATGTCGCGGACCTCAGCCTTCGGCTTCGGTCCTTAACATGTTTTATGAATGACTGGTCGGTCACTAAAAGGCCAGAATGCCATCAGTGGTGTCTACTATTTCTTAAATGCAACATCTTTCTTAGAGTAGGAATACCAAATTAAATGTAGGACCAGCAGCTTTAGATTAAATTCAGTTCAAAGTAGAGACATGCTTACCAACGCTTTTCATTTCCTTTTCCAGGGGTGTAGGTAAAGGTCACGTGACATAATTCACTAACATTGCAGTAAACATCTGTGCCTTGTTGAAGACTTGGTGGTAAAAAGTATGGTCGGTCCTGGCATAAAAGATAAATGACATAGCTTACAAGACGATTTTAATAACTGAAATAGGGATTTGAACACTTTTAATAAAGTGAATTTTATTTTGGTTTAGAAAACAATATATTGTTCAATATTTAACCAACATTTGTGTGATTGTTTAGTTATATCACGGCGGTCAGTCCGCTAAAGAACATGCCTTGGTTCACCAGTAATAGTCTTTTTATTACGTAAGCAACTGATATCTTCCCTACATGGGTAAGCTGCTGAGGACAACACAGCGTTTTGTCTAATATAATTTCATTCGAAAGTTTGCCGCGCCGAACCTCAGACCCTCGGTTTTCAAATACGGGGCTTTTTTGACTGATCAGAAGCGTTTTCGACACGAATTATCTGTCTTGACCGTAAATTGGTCTACCTCGTTGATGAATTGAAAACTTAAATTCTCCATTTGGTTTACTGCCATATCAAACATTAAAATATCAGTTTTATTGTTAAAAGGTTATATTAGAAAACCAAGAACAAAAATATAACCAAACAGAACCAATAGAATCAAACGTTATTTTTCATGTCAATTAAAGTTTGTTTTAAAACCATTTGATACAGTAGTAGGTTTCTTGCGAGGTTAGGGAAAAATATTAGTAAGATCAGAAACGCTGGTTTGTTGGACAGAACGACGTGAGATAATTTTGGCGTTATATAAAACAGTTAAAAACCAAACTCAACCAAAACCGCCATTTGAAGCTACTTACATCGAATCCATATATCATATCCACACCTGTAACCGTAATTATATTGCTTTTCATTTTATTAACATAATAAAAGCGAAACAATATTTTTATTATAAAAGTTTAGTTAATTGTTAATATTTAATTTCACTTTTTATCTTGTGAAGTCCAAATTATTGGGTATTTCTTTCTTTTTGTTCACCAAACCAAAAATGTGATGGTAACAGTAAACAGAGTCACGTTAACTTACCTTCGTAAACATTTATATTGAAGCATACTGTATCCACAATATGTCTGAAATAAAATATATTAAAATTAAAACATTAATTCTGGATAATTATAAATGCTGCACTGACATTCACAAAAACAATGACAATACGAAATAAAACACATACAGGAGTGTTTGTTGAATTTGCGTAGGATCGCTTTTTTAATTTCACCGAGTGGTACTAGAAACTAAACTTGAAATGTTATCCGGGATTCCCTAATTGCGACCGTTTTCAAATATATATATTTTAATTTAATACACCTGTCCAGACTGTTGTGATCCCTTGTTCAGTTTTATATAGACTACGCTAAACTACGTCATAAGATTACAAAAAGATGACCTCATTGTGACAAACAATTTGCTGGCTGGTGCAGCACACGTGCTAGTAAATTCCAAACGGTTGTCGACATCAATAGTGGTAAAAAAACTGCTGATTTGACTACTACATATTAAGGTAAATGAATGAGAACATAATTTTCTATACAAATCAAATGTGTATCGATGACTTGTTCCTCTACACAGAAATTAAACAAGAGGGCCCATAGGGCCCTGGTTTGCTCACCTGAGTAAAAGGTCAAAGGACACAGTGAAGCAATTTACAGAGGACCACTTACAGTGTACACCAAATATAAAGGCTGTAGTAGATTTTGACAAGAACATTTAAAATTCACTGTAAAATTGTGACCCCCGGGCGAAATCCATTTTGACCACAGGGGCGTAATATGAACAATTTTGGTAGGGGACCTTTAGATAATGATATATACTAAATTTATATATTACCCATTTGTTAGAATAGAAAGACATAAGTGAAATATTCCTTCATAATGCGGCACAAAGGAAACTGTGGTCTGGTAGAGGGCATTGGACCAACTGTCTGGTACAGTTGTTTTAGTTTGAACGTCCAATTGTAAGCTGACATATCCTAAGTCAACAACGTCACTGAAAATATCAATCGTGAACAAAATTTGTAACGTATTTAAATATATATAATCACTTGAAACATTTAATTTCCAAGAATGTGTAAAGGACTGTAGTGATGTGTCATTATTTTTTTTTGAAGATTATAAAACAAACATTGAATTGAAGTGATTAAATACAAGTTAAGCAAAACTATGAAATGTTTTGGAAACATGCAATTTCTGACGGTCATACCAAAATTAAATGGGTATTAATATAAATTTAAACCAAGCTATGATAAGACAAGAAGTACCTTGCTGTTCCAACAGATGTCGCGTAGATTGAACATAGGATGTTTTTGTTGCATTTGATTTCACGTGGCATCGAGAAGCTACTGAAACTAGCCTGAAAATTTAACACTTATACTTATTAAATTTATATTTTAAACGCGAAACTATTAAATCTTAAGTTCTTACGTGTACACATGCATACAGTTGTGAAGTATAATAACCACTGAGCATTCATAAATGTTAAAGACAACACGAGCAAAAATACTTACATTACTAGTTGCTATGTCTGTTACTTCATCTGAAATCAATAAATTCATTTTGCTAGCCCACGAAGTCAGGAATTTTTTTCCGTATGTATTTGGGGTCTTAAGATTCAATATTTTATTCCTACATAACATCAAATATATTGTATTTTACATGATTATCAAATCGCCTTAGGGCTTAAGAAAACACATTTATGCAAAAGTGCTGCTGTATTCTTGTACAGTCGGAATAACCCACCAGTAAACATTAACACGCATATATTTACATGAAATGTTGTTTACTGTTCTATAAACATACACATATTAGATTTTTGCCGTACGATAATAGGATGCAGCTATTTTAACAAAAACATAATCATATAAGTTGCGTTTATATTAATATGATGTAGTTATATATAAACATTTTATAATCAAACACGCCGATAGCGTAATAATATGCATTGTTTTGTACAGTCCTTGCGTGTGGGGAAAGAATTGCAAAATTGGTTACGAGCACATGCACCAAATTCATTTAGAAACAAAATGCGAAGCGATCATTTCTTATTTAGCACACATCGTCAAACACTGATTCTGTATTACTTTTGAGAAACACATTAGATGAATATGAAAAGTTTGGGAATTATGATAAAACAACGATTTTTTATCATTAATATAGTCGGTATTATTTAATACGAATCACCAAATAAAATAAACCATGCAGAGAAAATAATAAAAATTATTATATTTTATATACCAATACACCATATGTACAACATAAAAGCTAACGAATACAACACACCGGATTGAACATTCCGTATCATGCTTCCACAGTGTGTAACGGATTTAAAACACGTATCACACTGCCGCCATGTGTAATTAATAACAAGCGTTGGTATGTTAGAATGCAGAATAAAGTTCTGTAGTATTTAGCTGTTTTAACTTGAAACTATTGAAAAGTTATAAAAAAGTATATAAAAATGAACATTACGTTAGCATATTGATCCGTCAGTATGTATCACTTCGCGTTGCCCGTGCAAAGTCGCATCACGCTTGAACTTCGGCTTCGCGTAATACATCACGCAGGCAGCTTGATCTGATACAAACCGACGGATCAACATGCTAACACAATATTCAGTTTATATCAAGCTCTGCATTCGAACGTACGCCTATTAAATATAATTTTATAAGCGTTTTAGACTAATGAAGAGTTTAGCCCTCTTTTTTATTTCTCTTGCTGTCCAACGGTAAAAATGCTATGCCTGTCTCTTTTGACCAGTATTGTTTACATATAGCCATACTAAAGCAGAGAATCCTTACCCTGTAAATATGAGAAACTGCCTTATATGTTTATCCATACATGTAAAAATATGGCAGAAAAATCACTTAGTTGAAAATGTGTGGCCCGCAAATTTGGCTTTATTTATATATGTTTTCTTTATGCTGAAACAGGTAACAGGAAACAGGTCTTGACTTTAATGGTTTCGATTCAAGGCCAGGGCGAGGGTTCTTATGTTTGCTTTTTATTTTGTTGTTGTTCTGTTGTTGTTTTTCTTTTCTTGTCCAAAATACATTATTTGTCAAGAAATGTTGCACTTTTTGCACTTTTAATTTATTTTTTATATTTAAAATACTACACAATTTGTGACCAATTAAAATGGTTATAAGATACCAACCAAGCATCTTTTTAAAAAAACCTGGCTATTCGAAACGCTGTCATTTAATCTTGTTAAACAGACCATTAATATTAAGACATCTGTAAATGAGTACATTCAAATTCAGACCGATCATACAAAATTACTTAGCTAGCGACACAGATAGTTGTTTTATATGGGCTGAGCGTCTTTATTCTTTATTACATTCGCAGATTTGTATTTGTTTACGGTATATGTAGATTATTTATCAATATTAATGTTTTATAGAAGTATTCATACCATGTCCGCACAAGGGACCAGAGAAGCCCGGTTTACACAGACAGACAGAACCTGTTGTGTCCAGCAAACAATATCCATCATTGATACAGTGGTTGTCACTTTTCTTGCATGGGCCTAAAATCATATCACTTTATACAGTCCTGCATGCATGAAATAACATTAATTCTACATTTCTAGTTAAAAATCCCTTCTAAGAGTGAGATGGTGTTTATAGTTATCACTGATCGTTCTATTGATACATATAACTCAACATTATTTTCGATTATTAAAATACTTATCAAATAGGCAAAGGTATTGTTGATTGAGTGTTTGATGCATGTGTAATGTTCCACGTTTTGTGTGTGAGGGTCAGTTTGATTTAGAGGCCGAAAAAGGACACATATTGTCACTTTACATGGATTAAAATAAGATATTAAATTATTTGATTTACAAAAAGCGCTCCAGTTTCTATTTTTACCTGATTGACAAATGTCACCCCAGTTTCCATCTTGACATATGCACTTCGTTTTTGTCTGGTCATCGGAAAAACACAAACCGTCGTTTTTGCATTCACCTTGCATTGCAGTTCCTTTTACGCTACACGGATCTTTAATGGAAGTACATTTTGGAAGCACATTAGATTATCTTTGTATAATGAACTCTGACAAATAAAGGGATATGAATAAAAGTCGTAAAATATCTTACCTGCATTTAAATTAAAGACGCCAACAAAGAAGCATGTTCGTTCTCCATAGCGGTTACTGCAATATAAATTGTTTTTAAATCGACTCAGATAACATTTTATGCGAGTCATAAAGGGTGCAGGGATTTTACAGCATAAGGTCTTATTTATAACTCATTAGTTGCTGAAGAAATATAATAAGCACATTTGATTAACACCTGCTCATCAATTGGTGTTTGACTGTTAAACAATTGCAACCATGCTAGTTCTGTTGTTAGTTTTTTCAAGGTTTAATTTCACCCATAGCTATTTAGATTTGTTGGTCATCCTTGATCTCTTAGTCCATCTGATTTTTGTTATATGCTACACGTACTTGTAACCTGTCTAAATTTGCGTTATCATTATGCCCCCACCCCTTTGAATAAGAAGGGACCTACCAGGTCAAAGTTTAATGTCACTTTTGTAAAAAAGAGTAATATGTTTTTCGCTTATTATGCAGATATGTCAAGGCGAGAATACGACCTGTTTTGAAATTGAGTTCGCAAGTTGAAAAGTCAAGGTTACAAGGGCTCGTTTAAAAAAACATTTCTTTGAAAACTATTTATCATAGAGCTATCATATTTCACATGCTGAATCGTCTTGGAGAGGACATGACCCTTTTTGATTTTGGATTAAATAGAATAAAGGGTGTTTCGGATCTTTTTATCAGCTATTTATCAGTTATTTATTAAATAATATAATATCAAGTAGTATTTTATCGTCAAAAAGAATGAAAAATTAACATAATACTGAAACATATTGCAAAATACGCCAAAAATGTATTATGTACCGAATAAATTGTTGATTTTCCATAAATCTCGGTTATTACAGATAAGATGGTGTGGTGTAGCCCAATGTCGAGTGGTCTCGAAAGTTTACGGACTTTTTCGGAGAGTGTCGTTTTCCGAAGAAATGACCGACGAGTTCTGATTGGTCGGACTCTAAATTTAAATTGTTGCACTCTACAGGCAAATTGTACTGAGTAATTTTGGATTACCTGCCCCTATTAAAACACTGAGAATGATTTTAATATTTCAGTTAGAAATATCTCGCTTAATGTGCATTTGTTGGCATAAGTTTTTTTATTCGATACACTTACTTTTGTGTTTCCTACATAAATGTAATTAGTGAAGGAATCAGACATCTCCCCTTTAAAGGTTAAGGCCACAAGGATCACTGTTTAAAAAATGTTTTATCTTAGTATTTGGGGAGCTGTTTATTTCAGAGCTTTTATTTTACCCGCTAATTGGTCTTAGTGTAGGTCTGACCCCTATTGATTTTGTGTTCTTTAGGTCAAGTGTCAAGGACACAAGTCACTTCTGTAAAAATGATTTAAGCGCATTTTCTTGAGAACAGTTTATCACACAACTTCAA
>Ga0224511_10001497_pt1 | contig 14245 bp, 12 predicted proteins | sample SF_May12_sed_USG_2_FD_169988 | JGI IMG/M metagenome (GOLD analysis project Ga0224511, IMG submission 169988) | Sediment microbial communities from San Francisco Bay, California, United States - SF_May12_sed_USGS_8_1 | ecosystem: Environmental > Aquatic > Marine > Sediment | place: USA...
TAACATTTAAAATGATTAAAATTATCATTGCAAACAAAATAGCACCAGATCAAGACAAACAATAGTTTTTGCACCAAAAAAGGTAAAAACACAACAACAACAACAACAACAGCAGCAGCAGCAGCAGCACTGTTAGATCCGGGAATGTAACCACAGTCTAATGCGTTATCTCTGAGCCACAGAGATCACTGAACGTATCGATCGTGGTCCATCTATTAAACTGTTGCAACGTTTATCAACGCTATGAATATGAACCAGTCATGCAGTTTCTACAAACGAGTGTCATGAACGTTTGCTCTAAGATATGTTCTACAATGACTGAATAAAACTGCCAAAATACAATGACTGAATAAAACTGCCAAAAAAGTATGCTCTTATTTTTTCATTTTAAATAGAAACATATTATAACAACCTTAACAATCTTGCAAAAACAATTGTTATATTGTGTTTAAATCAGTTTGACGACATAATCTGACTGAATCACACTTTGTTCTGCGTAGAAAACGGTAATTCTCAAGTTGTAACGAATGTGGTAGCACATTAAATAATTTAACATCGAATTTGCAATATGCTTTTCAAATTGTCAATACAGAAAAACGACCAAGCAAGCTGCATTCACCATAGAATGTCTAAAATGCTATAAATATTAATGTATTCATTTTAAGAATCATACAAATTCCTGTTGATTTTGCTATTGGATATCACCCTGGTCATTCTGATTTGTTGAACGTACTTTTATTTGCATGCAGGCTTAATATTTTTCAAAAGTAAGCAGTATTGTTGTTAAATGTAATACCTAAAAATCTAAGAATGTAATGCGTGGTGCATTTCCTTCCCTTCATACGCTGTGTGTGTACTCACAGTAAGAACTTGGGTAACATTTCTAGGAGCCCATTGTTGCAACAGGAAGCCACAAGAACTGCCAAGAATTGCACATAAAACAACGAGAAGTCTCAACAGCGCCATCTTCAAATCAACACTGCGTTATCTTAACTGTCTGGTTTATACATGCATTTAATCATAGATAACCTTTTGATAAGCTTTGCACATACGTTGTGCAGTCTTTTACTATATATATTCACTTAACGGTAAAAGAATGTTTAACTTGAATAAGCGTTAATGCGTACGCCAGTACATCAGTGATTTAAAATGGTAATTTGGACAGAAAAGAGACTTTAAATGGTATTAAAGTAGATATCTATGTTCTTTTTAATGCAAAGTTTTTTGTGGATTTCTTTAAATGTGTCAAATTATCAGTCACTTGGTTCAGCTACTTTTATTACCAAACTATGTGATTGTCCTGAGAGGTATTTTGGACTGTCATGAAGAATACCCAACAAGTTCCGAGTTACAAGTTTTTTTCTCTATAAAAATACCTAACTGTATTTATGGGTCTTTAAAGCTTACTGTGCTAAACTAAAACACTCATTTGCAGCAATACAGAAGAATCACAACCCTAGTAACATTTAAGAATATGGCATTATAAGATAAATCATCAGGTCGCTTTTCACCATGTTTGATAATTTTAATTTTGAAACAAGATTGATCCGTTAACATTCAAATTACTACTCTTTAAATTTTCAATAAATTTATGTAACACTGTTTTAAAAACTACACGGTTAATAAGGCGAAAAGAAAAAATATGTGACCCGACCCTACCTATTTTTTCGCCCGACCCTAACTTTTTTGCATTTTTACTCAATAATAATAGTAATAATAACAGCATCAATCAATTTAAAAAAAAAACGTTTTAAAGCGTTCGTGTAAACATTCGAAAAATAAAACAAAACTTGATAATTTTAACTTAAGTTTTGAATCTATGATATGTTGTCTTGATTGAGGGAAAGTAAATTATCAAAATAGAAATACATTGTATTTGTCAATTATTTGAATTTGAAACATTGGATAATCAACCTTTTTGTTTAGTTGGTAAGCAGATGTGTGCGTTAGAGTATTGGTTATTTTCTGGAACAGAGCTGATTGCTATAACATAATGAACTATCAAACCTAAAACCATTTGATTTAGAGATTGAAATACACAGTATGAGTTGTAGATGAAACAGTTTTTTACTCGGTTATTACCAGTCCCTTCTAGATCTTGTGGCAAAGATCGAACCCAAACCTCATATTAACTGCCTTTAAATGAAATAACTGTACGAATTACCGCAGCACTTTAGCATTCAACCTATTGCATTCATTGCGACTACTTTTTACGCTAATATTCAGTAAATTAAAAACGTTCTACAACCCATGATTTTGCCATATAATTGCATAAATACTGTACTAGTCATAGCAAGCACCGAAAATGGTCTCGTTTATAGCGAGTGATATTTTCAGAACTTTTTATTAACAAAATAGTACAAATAACAGAAATACGTACAAATAATCTAAAGTTATAATGTACAGAACATATTTTAATGTTTCTCTTTGATTGCGAATTGCCTGCAACATTGGCAAAAGACATCGTTAAGACAAAACGGGTAGGAAATGCGCGTTCAGCAAAATACAACATTAATACACCTTAAATACGAGAGGTACGCAGCAACTCTGTTGAATTAAACTGATGAAAGGTCACACATAGTTTGGAATAGGTAAACGTTAAAATATATAAGTGTAAAACATTGAAACATATGTAGAAATACAAATTCACTGTTAAATGAAAGCAATAACAAAACAAAATTTGGGAAAATATAAAGATAACAATGTTATATTTAGGAAAAACAACCAATATATCAACGTAAGGATATACGGACATATTCCCTCCCGTCATTTTTGACACCCGAACATGCTCCCTCCCGTTGTTTTCCCATTTTAAACTTAATATAAATGTTTGCCATGTGTTCAAAATTCACTTAAATTTTATGAGTTAAGCGCTTTATTTCCAAATTTAATTTATTTCTTAATTTAGTCAAGCGCAAACAAATAAATGCATTTCAAATTAATTTAATGTATAGACGTCACGCACGGTAATGGTTTACCCAAGCGTACACATAGCTGTTTTATTATATTTTATTTGGATTGGATATTTTAAGTTATTCAGGTATGTGATTTTACATTGTTTTTTAAGGAGTTGAAAAATAAATATGTCGATATTAACAGCATTTTGTGTGATTAGAGGATGTTTTAAAGCAAACCAATGTTTCGGTATACGCTATTTTCATTCAAAAATGACGGGAGGGAATATGTGCTGGAAGGAATTTGTCCGTGATTCATGCTTCCTAAGGAATTTTCCTTCTTTTCATACTTATTCAATTTTTTAGCGGTCTATGTTTTATGGTTTCGGTCCAAAACATATTAGGGCTGACGGGTTGGTCACTTAAACGCCAGAATGCCCTCAGTGGTGTTAACTATCTCATAATATAAACCATTAACTAATAAGCGGTGGTAGTCAAAACCTTTTAGGCACATAAGGTGTATACTTCTTGGAAGTGTTTAACAAACTACTTCTGTATTTCTCTAAATTTTGTTTGACGTTAAATAACCATCTGTTATTGAGATATTTATAAGTTTTGCGATACATATATATGACATATTCATTTTTACATGTTTATATATACATGTACCATTCAACAAACAAATAGTCTGTGGTGATTATTGAAAGTTGAAACCACCAGCAGCAAACCTTACACTCACTCAATATTTTATGAAAACGTTTTCGCAAATCAACACAACATTATCTCTATCTATCAACAAGAAACGAACACTAGGTAAGACCATTGTAGAAGTTGGTAAACGGAACATGTTAAGCATCATATGAAAACAATCCGCTTGAATGTATAAAGAACTTTCGGTCAATTTCCCCTATTAAAAAGGAATACTCTTGGTATTTTAAATAATGTATGAAATATTTTAAAGTCTGCATCAGCAAAGAAGCTGTCTAGCCCATGACCTTATTTTCAGTTATTTTAGTAATCTTGGTAGAGGCCTTCCCAAATACCATACCTGTAAGAGTTCGTTGACTTTGGTCAAAAGGCCTTGGAGAAAAACAATTTCATCATTATCCAACATACTTAAATGTGAACATTTGACCCCTATAGTAAGGAGATGACCTGAACATTCTTTGTAAATGATCTCTGAAATATGCTCGATAAATCAACTATGCTAGATTTAAACATGACGACTCTTGATCTTGTAGTTTGGGATTGATGGTTGTTAAAACTGCCATTTGAAAATCCCTGTTTTCATCCCATGACCTAGTTACATGCATATAGCCCAGTATAACCATTTAATGATTTAGGTTATTGGTAAGGAGTCACACAAGTATATTTCCTTTGCAGTTACAATCAATGTTTTCAGGCAGTGAAGGGGGTGAAGTCATCTCCGATGCCTGTTTTGTCTGTGCGTTAATATTCTTATTCTCTACAAATTATGTCGAAAATGTTCCGTTAAAATTAAAAAACAATGAACCCAAACTACCATACGTACACCACACATAGCGGATATATGTCGTTTTGAATTTATATATACTGAATGACATTCTTCAACTTTTGTAGTGTATGGTTTATATATTAAATTACTAGCATTATACGCAGACAAAAATTATGTACACGCAATACAGAATCTAACATGATGACCTAGTTTTTTATTTATGTTTAATATAAAGAAAAACAATGAGTTAATGCACATTATGTCACTTAATGACAGATCCTGGTATTCGTTGGCACTGAATATCTAATACACACAACATAATGGCATGGAATATGTTTATTCATGCAATATTAATGCTGGAAGCAAACAAAGATCACATCAGTAGGCCAATGACAATCAAGACGGTGTTGTTGCTCATTGAGCGCGGTGTTAGCCTACTACGCCCAACAAATAGTCGTTGGTGTCACAACAGTAGAACTGGACGTCGTTGAGAGCGGTGTCATCCCCGCTGCCCTGACCTGGTTCCACCTTTGTACGCAGGCCGCAGATGGCGGAACCTGGAAACAGACAGACAAGAAAGACATTAATACTAAGCATAGCTAAAAAGGAAATCCAGATTTAAACCTGCCACGATGTTTGGCTCGCTGGACATAAACAGTGATGATTTTGCAGGCCTGGTCAAAAAGCCAGCATACAGTACCAAGGTAAAACGCGTTATGTTTTACCTACTCATTGCAGAGCGCGAATTACCATTTGGCCATGTTGCCCTTAAACTTTACCACATTTACATGTACTTTTTTGCAACAGTTTCTTTCTTTTAACATCTTCAACTTCAACTTCATTCTGCCAAAAGTCAATACTGACTGCATAAGGCAGGCGCAAGTCCTGAACATTGACAATTTAAGAATACAATTTTACCTATGAAATTTTTAATGAAAACATACAACCACTAAACTAAAATATCAATTAAACGCATAAAACGTCTTAAGTCCACTTGCAAATGCGGGTACAGTTGGGGCATCCTTTACTTCAGTCGGTAGTTCGTTCTAAAGTCCTATAGCCCGCTGAAAGAATAAGTTCATGTTTTTGTTTTGTTTTTGAGTGAGGAATAAGGATTTTGTTGTTTCGTGTAGTTGTAAGATGACTGTGATCGACATTGACCTGTTTGTTATGTATTTTGTGTAGCATTGTGAGACTGGCTTAATTTCTGTGTTGCTCGAGAGTAGACCACTTTATCTCTATGAGCATGTTTGTGACACGGCTTGTGTAGTTATAGACATTTTAAACATACCTTGCGGCTGACCTTTGAACCATTTCTATTTTGTGTGCGAGGTGTTTCAGCCATGGGTGCCATATGGTTGAACAATATTCGGCCTGCGGACGTAAATATGTTCTGTATGCAGTCTCTTTAAGTTGTTTGTTTTGACGTTTTGTCTGATGAATCTCAGACTGTTTTGTCCTTGGTTGTGATAGTGTTTATGTGAGATGACCAATTGTGGTTACTACTGATAGTGACCCCGATATATTTTGCGTTTTCTGTGGTTCTGAGGGTGGTGTCATGAAGTGTGTATGGGAAGATAACTGGGTTCTTTGTTTCTGTGTATTCTAAGAACTTCACACTTGTCAGGGTTAAATTCCATCGACCATTCTTTTCCAAAAGTTCTAGATTGTGTAAGTCTTTTTGAAGACTTTATGCAGATGCGTGTTATTTAATTGTGAGGTAAACTATTGTGTCGTCTGCAAACAGATGCACACGACTCGTGACACTTCCTGGTAGGTCGTTAATGTAGGCTAAAAATGGACTTGGGCCTACGACCGATCCCTGTGGGACACCAGAAAGCACAGGGAGAATGAGAGAGACCTTGTTTTCGACTTAGACCTATTGTGAGCTGTTATGTAGGAAGTCTTTAATTCACGCGGTGATGTATGGGTTTACACCCATGTGTTTCAGTTTGTGAACGCGTTTGTAGTGATCAACTCTATCGAACGTTTTAATGAAGTCCATGACAATGACATCAGTTTGCTGACCTTGATCTAAAATGTGAGTTGAGTCTCACAGCAGTGTTTTGACCTGAATCTGTGTTGCTGAGGGCAAAGTATGTTGTGAGTGTCTATGTAATCCATCATGTTTGACACAATGATGTGTTCCATTAGTTTTGATGATATGCATGTGAGTAATATTGGTCTGTAATAACTTGGTTTTGACTTTGATCTTTTTTAATGCTGGTGTGATTATGGCATGTTTCCAATCCTTAGGAACAATACGGTGTCAAGTGACCTCTGAAATATGATTGTCAGAATCGGAGCTATCTCTGTGTGGAGTTCTTTGAGCAACCGAGGTGAGATCTCATCCGGGCCTTGGGCTTTATTGGAGTTAAGTCTGATCAATTTATACTGTTTATTTTTTATTAGCCAGTATCTACTTGATGCACAAACTTATCGAAAGGATAAACACTTATGAGAGAATATCATATTCTGGGCAATTTTAGCTCAACATAAACTGTAAAAATTGAATTGCCTGATTAATGGCCTTCAAACAAAAGATTTTTAAGTGGTGCAAAATAATTGGGCGGCGTTTATGTTCGGGTGTACCACAATTAAGGAAGGTGCTTTTGTGTAAGCGTTTTGTACATCTTCGAAGTGTTAATATGTTACTAGTATTTGAAATATACCTTCACAATGTATGCGAACGTTCCTTCAGCATGAAAATGTTTTACTATTTTCGATGTTAGACCCATATGCTTAGATTTTCTTAATTTCAATTGTTAATAAATAAATGTTTTCCCAAACTAACAACAATGCGTCGGACCTTATGAAAGTCAAAGTAACATACAACCGTGTGTACACTGGACACTCAATCCATTGGACATAATAACGTATGTGATTATGCACACCCGGACAAAAAGACCAACCATTAAAGTACCAGTATAGTGCACATTAAGTTTTGCCTAGGTGAAAGAACTACACAACCCACCGGGTGAACACTGGGCACTCCAGCCGCCGAAGGAGCCGGCCTGACCCTTTCCGGGGGACTTGTTGAGCTCCTGCGTCGCCAAGGTTCCCTGCATATCCCGACACAGGAATTTCACCCAGTCCGCCGACGTGTCATCTATGTAGTTTCCTTGCTGGAACACAGACCTTGACTATTAGTTCATCTTTATAGCGTAAACCATATTTACTCCTATTTATTATGAAATATACTTATAAAATTAGTTTTATATGTGTTTTATAAGGTGTCATTAATATCATTGTTCGTACTATAAAATCTTAAATCACCTAGTATTTCCACTAACAAGAGTTTATCGCTAAAAAGGAATTATTTGAAACTTAAAATTAAAAACTTTCTTGATTTTTTACTTGTTTTTAAGTCAAAGATGATACTTGTAACAAAGAAAGAATAGACAAGTTTTAACAAAGTTTTCGAAAAATACGACAAAGTACTTCATATAATCAAGTACATATCTTTTTCATTTATCTTATCTCTTCACCTTTCAAGAACGTAGAAAGGTAAATTAAATATTATCTGACAAACCAAGTGCAACAATAAACTATAACCATTTAATGCCTAAAGAAAAGGTTCAGAAAGTTTCAATTAATCTGAGAAAAGGGGTTAAGTCCTACGGAAGCATCGCCTGCATGGGAAAAGCAGCCTCGGTTTTATTGAAGCTATTCATTAATGGTAACGAAAGATGCCACACCACTGACGCCTCCTAGCGCATTAGCAAACTTTATTTTCAAATGTAAACAACATGCAAGCTACGACATCAGAGGACTAGAAAGATAGTATAAACAAATGTAGTGCCGGACGACATTTTTAGCCGCCACGCAAGCACTAAATACTAGCTGTTGTAAGTTAAATTATTCGGAAAAGTCCGATGATCACGTACCGGGCTCTCCACCTGGAGACTGAATGCGGTCAGGTAGCCGGGCTGTTCAAGACCGATGTGCTGGTTGCAGGTCACGTGACCCAGCCAACTGCCGTACGGACCTTCCGTAGACGTGACTCGAGTCTCCTTGAAGTGGACGCCACCGGCGTCGGAACACACCAGCCAGATGGCGTTAAGAGCAGTGTCATCACCAGTGTACTGGTAGTCTTCAACCTGGCAAGAAAATATGCATTACCTCTCAGTACACTATTTAAACTGTTCTTTTCTACATCACACTACGCTTAACTAAACCACACTATATTTGATTACTCTTTATGTTCGATTTGGTCTGGGTACTAATATCGTGACGATTAGTGATTTCGACACTGTCAATCATGGTCATTTATAACAGTACATGGTCAATTGTAATCCAATTGGTTATATTGTCAGGTGACAATCGACAATCAGACACAGTAAATACAAAAGAAATCGTACTTCCTGTGTGTGATAAACCTTATAACACAAGCAAAAGTGACTAGAGAAGTGGGAGGAGACTGAAAATTTGCGGCACTATGCATTTGTCAGATTCAAGTCTGGCATTGTCAGTTGCTGCTATTGGTTTGTGGTATGTATATTCTGTACTGGTTTTGTTGGGGCAGGCTAAGATTCCAAAGACGGGTAAGTAGGTAAGTTGTTCACTGTTTTACCCACTTATCAGTGTTGAAGATGTCAAAAAAAGGCAAACGGAATTTCCTACATTTCACATAACCACGTTCAACATCACTCACTACACTACACTACACTACACTACACTACACTACACTACACTACACTACACTACACTACACTACACTACACTTCACAATGCTACACTGCACTAGACTATACCACACCACACTGTTATACACTATTCCACACTACACTTTAACACTACACTATACATTATACCACACCACACTACACTACAAAAACCTTTACCACACTACGCGTTACAGTAATACAAAATACCACACTACACACCACAGTGCAATACACCACGCCACGATACATTACACTATACCACACTATATTTACTACATGTATAGTACACTATACCACATCACACCACACCGCAATACACTATATCACACTACATGTACACCAAAACACACCAGATCTCACCTCACCACACCACACCTCACCTCACCACACCACACCACACCACACCAAACCACACCAAACCACACCACACCACACTGCAATACATTGTACCACACTATATTACATTACATATACACTACAGCGCACCACTTTACAATGCATGTACCTTCATGTCATAGCCGACGGCAAACTGGCCATCAGGACAGAACTGTGCGGGCCCCCAGTGACCGTATGGCCCGCCATTAGGCACCTGTGTGGAAAACAAACCAGAACGACACGATCACTTTATAAAATAGTAAACATGTACCATGTGCATCAGATGTCGATCAATGTTAAATCAACGCGCGTTAAGTGTTATATGTCGACATGTAGGCTAAGGAATTTATTTGTAAATTGACATAACGTCAAGTAAAATCGTTGGTTGTACAATTTAGTGTTGAGAAATGATATACATAGAAACACAGATTCCCGGACATTCATTCCCCAGTTATGATTCTGTTTAAATGTGGTACCACCTTTGCACTACGATATTAAATATGGTGTTAACTAGTTAAATATATAACATACCACCTTAAAACACCTTGATAATTACGATCATTGTCTTCAATAATCGTGAAAAAACACGACCGGGCTCAGTGTGCACTGTTACACACACAATAATAAATAATTGTTCAGTGTCTTGATATGATTTGAGGGTCACCTAAGTAATTGTAGGTGTCAGCTATATATTGTAGGTGTCAATGTAGACTTCAGTGATGACCAAATGCCCACGTTAACAAATATTCATTAACCAAAAAGACATACATTTTGCCAAACGGCATCTGCATATGATATCATTTATTGAAATCTTCTGACACATTATTTGAACATAAAGACGCATTACGCGAGAGAATATCAAGTTTATATACATGTATATAAGCCAAATGTATATGCAGCTAAAATCTGTTTTAATGTAAACATCAAACTGTATTTTAAAACATAAACAAAAACAAATATATGTCAATGTGTGATTCTTGTTTTTGTTTTTTGTGGGCCATTTTGTCATCATGATGACTTATACCTCAAACTTGTCTCAGTCCACTTGGTCCACATGTTTTATTTAGGCACCTTTTCTTTACTGCACACCATGAACCACAACATACTTACGGTGAGCACCTGCGTCACGTTTCTTTGGAACTGACACAGACTGTATTACACACACAACAACAATTTGTGATGTAAGAGCTGTAGGAAATAGCAATGTTGTAAACACTTTATAACAGTAACAATATATTTTCCATGGAAGTGACACACCATAAAATCCTGATTTGCCTGCTGCTTATCAAGATAATCTGAAATTTCAAAGTCATTGAGCTACCTCTAAATATTGTTCAATTGAATTTATATTTGGCCAAATATGTTTTTACACAATGGAACACAATTAGAGGGTGAGAAGTGTATTTCAAAAGATGCAAAATAAGGACCACCCTACTGCACACAATGAACCACACAATACTTACGGCGATCACCTGCGTCACGTTTCTTTGGGTCCCTTGCTGCACATAAAATCCACGAGAAGAACCCAGAAGCCCCACTAACACAACTAACGGTGGTAACAATGCCATGATAATTGACCAAGTCGGTGACCTGGTAGGTTTGTAGTTTGTCTTGCTGTTCAACGCAGAGATAAGGGACAGATAACAGTGGTGACTGGTATCTTGTGATGAAATCACCATTACCATGGCATTGTTAACATGCATTCTAAATTGTTATCGTTGTTTATATAAACAATTGAGAAAAAAGAAACTAAAAGTAGTAAAATCTTATTTTTTGTGTTTGTTTTGCGATACTTATATCACGTTTTGCAACAGAACTGCATTTTTGCAGTGTTTGCTAAATATAACAATGATAACCAAGGATAGTACTTACATTAAAAACAAGTTGCAAACATGTGCTGTTACATATTTCCATGATATAACAAATATAACAAGGCGGTCCAAAAGACAGCTGTATATCCCCCACCAGGAAACTTCATCGTATGTGAAGGATTGGTGTAGTTTTTATTTTGGTAAAAAATGAACCACGTGATGTACCAATAGAAAATGGATAATATCACTAGTCAACTTTATACATGCAAGAAGACGATTTTGACTTGTAACTTTAACTGTAACATTGGCTTAAGTTAGTAAAAGTAACTCACGCCTTCTGCACATCGTCTGAGTGAACTGTACATTTAGCCAATTCTCGTAAAAAATCAGAGAATGTGGGAGATATAGATTGGATACAAAATCCAGGCTTAAAAATATTTCTAATAAATACTCTAATCGCATCGAAAAAAAAAGAGAAAAAGGAATAACAACGAGATTTAAAACATACAGAGCAAATTAAAAGATAATGACTCAGATCTTGAAAAACTGAATACACTTAAACAAAAACTTAATGCTTAATCTACCAATAAAATAACAAGTAATTAAATATACCTACCGATATAAATGATATTATTGCTGAGCAAAGACATTTCTACAAACATCTATATCAAACAAGGCCGTTAATTGAAAGTGAAATAAACTTGTTTAACACTCCTATATGACACAACAGACTAACGACGAAAAGAATCAATGTGAAGGACTACTAACAGAACATAAATGTACTGAAGCATAAAATGACATTAGTCCAATCAAAAGTCCTGGATGATGGTTTAAATGTTGAGTTTTACAAAGGCTTTAGGGACACTCCAAAAAGAGCAATACGTAAATTTTATTAATTATTAAATTATTAGCCAATCCCTAACTGAATTATAAAAAAATATTCTTGAGCTGCTTACAAACTGGCGTCCTGTACCTCTACTAAATATTGACTACAAGATTGCAAACAAAGCTATATATAGCAAACAAGTTAAAGAAAGTAATAAATAAAATAAAACAATTCTCCAAACAAAACACGATTCATAAAGGGGAGATACATCGGTGAAAATATCAGGCTTATACAAGGAGTTATTGAGCATCTAAATAATTCTAACAAACCTAGTCTCCTTATCTTTGTAGCTTTTGGGAAAGCGTTTTACAGTGTGGCAACAACATAAACCAAACCTTGATTATTAGATGTTTATAACATTTTAACATAGGAAATGATTTAAGAAGTTGGACTAAACTCCGATATTATAGGAATTATACTAAACAATCGTGGCCATTTATCTGAATACTTTCAAACTGAAGGAGGAATACGACAAGGATACCCCTTATCCTCTTTTTTGTTTTTTATATGCATTGAGATACTATCAAACTTTATTGACACATGTTCGGATATACCTGGTCCTAATATTAGCCTATCATTTTTTTGCAGATGGTGTAACCTTCTTTAATGATGGAAATGACATCTCATTCAATAAACTAATTTCAACAATTAAAAACTTTGGCAAATCCTCAGGTATAAAATTTAATTATTAAACAAGAAGCGCCGCAATGCAACTCAAAAACCAGTTTTTCAACAACTAAGCAATTTACTCCGAAACAATGACGTAGATTCTAGAGACTTCTGTTACAGTAGCATGCTAAAGCAGTGTCATAATATGCTACACTTTTACCATCACAGAAAGTTGGTTTCAATAGTTAAAATAAATACACCAGATACATGGATGGTGTCAATCAGCCAAAGAAAACACAAATTATTGAGCGGAAACAGATTTTCCATTTTTAGGAACATTGACCTTGACCTTTATCAAAGACACTTGGGTAGCTATCCCTAGCTACACCTTGATATAAGCTATCCACACAACTAGTTTGGTGTTACTCTGCCAAAGCAAACTCAAGTTATTGAGCGAAAAAAATATTCTATTTTTAGAAACACTGACCTTGACCTTGATCAAAGACACCTAGGTAGCAATCCCAAGCTGCCTCTTGACGCTATCCACATACCCAGTTTGGTGTTAATCGGCCAAAACAAACTTAAGTTATTGAGAATAAACAGATTTCCTATTTTAGCAACATTGACATTGACCTTGATCACTGACACCTGAGTAGCAATTCCTAGCTGCCTATTGACATAAGCTTCCCACACATCAAGTTTGGTGTCAATCAGCCAAAGTTTCGATGATTACAAAAATTAATATAACTTACTAGTTACTTTAAATGTATGGACTTTTAAAACTCCAAAAAGTATCCTGTATCTAAAAATACTTGACTTTTAGCTATGCACTATTGTCAAAAGAGCCCATTTTTGCCCTATTACGACGTTTTTGCTTAAAACACATCAATTAACGTTTTCGATAACCATGAAGAACCAATAGAGACATCGCCATAAATTATGTTGTTATTATCTTTATTTTGTCTATATTATCATTTTCTGACAAGGACTTTGTGTCTCTTGCACATTGTCTCAGTGAGCTTAACATTTGAGCCAAGTTTTGTGAAAATCCCTTAAAGAATGTTATTAATTGGTGTCACCAAGCTCTTTTTATATCTGATAACAAGCTATAAGTTTTTTTTTAAAAATAACATTTATTTATTTATTCAAAAATTCAACAACATACACATAAAACACAAAACAATTGGCACATTGTAGCTTTATAAAGGTATAATCAATAATAACAGTCAGTACAAAACAAAAACCTCATTATAAAATTATATTATCTAATGTCCATCAATAAGACCAGTAAAGGTCAGATACTGCTTTGTCAGCCTTGTATCAGGCTCTGATCAGAACACTCTTCTACACTGAACAAACTATTGAATAAGGTATAAATAATTGAATTTTCATTTAAAGATGCTACATCTGTATCTTTTAGGTCAGAATTGTTTACATCTTACATTTTAATCATATTTAAGCAGCGAAACCTACTCCCGTAAATATGAGAAACAGCCAAATATAGTTATCCATGCATGCAAAAGTATTAC
>Ga0224511_10001498_pt1 | contig 14243 bp, 6 predicted proteins | sample SF_May12_sed_USG_2_FD_169988 | JGI IMG/M metagenome (GOLD analysis project Ga0224511, IMG submission 169988) | Sediment microbial communities from San Francisco Bay, California, United States - SF_May12_sed_USGS_8_1 | ecosystem: Environmental > Aquatic > Marine > Sediment | place: USA...
AAGTTTTCGTATTCAGCGGGAAACGGAAACGGAAGTAACAAGAAGGTTACACACAACCATTAAAATGAGAACGTAAATAAGGCAGTCAACACTTATGTACAAAATTCAACCTGGTTACATTATCAAAATCGGTATGCTTAAGTCTTTCGCCTAATTGTATGAATGTTAACTGTGAAACAAATAGTTTTGAGTCCGGAATAGTCATTGGTTTTTGGGGCTGCCACTATCATCTGTATCGATACAGCATGACGACCATATCGATACGTATCGGTTCGTTTCCGAATCGATAGTGTTCCGATAGTGACTGTATCGTCCCAGCCCTATACTTAATAGTTTGTATAATTATGTGTTTTAGTTAAAGTGGGTTTTTTGGTTAAAATAAATGACAAACCATGGTTAAATAGAGGTTTTATTTGCATTGTTTTTGATAAATACCTTATATAATAAATTTCATAATTACTTGTATTATTATCAAAAATATTGGCAAAAGCCGCTTCCTGATCCAGGATTTACATAGCATCCTCACAGCATGTAAGCAGCACAAACACAACATGCCCACAGCACACTTAAAAAGGCTTTAACACATGGGAAGTTAATAACAAAACAAAAACTGCTACAGGTTCTAAATTATGCTTTTGTGTCTATGTCACACTTTTTTTTTGGAAGTATCACTTACAATGTATGCACCTGTCCTTATTTTGCCTGCCCGGGGCGGCGGGTTGACCCAAGGGAGTTTGACATCTTAAAATGTTTGAAGTCTATATCCCCACCCTAGAGACAACCATTTTTGTCTAAATCCCCACCCTTGAGCCTGATTGGTGCATCAGTGTCCTGGGATGTAAAAACCGGCCAAAGTCTTTTATACGCGACCCGGATTCCATAAGTTTGTCAAATTCCTGCCTGTCAGGAATGGTCTTCTGTCTAAAGCCCCAATTATGCCCGCCGCCCCTGGGTGGGCAAAATATTGACAGATGCATTACCATGATGAAAGTATTAAAGATAATTGGAAGCTACAGTTTGTACATGTGCCATTCTAATATTCACTTTTAATCAACTTGCAAAATATTGAATGCAAACAACTAATCTCGCAGAAGTGGGTGATTCATCATGAATTTTTAATAAACAATTTTAAAATTTTAAAAATGATTTGTATAATGAAGAAGTATGGCATGCCTAGCAAACAATAAAAAAATGCCTTAATTAGCCTCTACCTTGCCAATTTACCAACTGTTGATCTCTTAGATTTTTCTTGCTTGTTTTGCAGAAGTTTTTCGACCGTTGCTAAGTTTCCTGTCCTGGATGCTTCAAGCAGTTCCGGTTCTCTTCCAATAACAGGCAAATTTTTACTAATTCCAAACAATGACATCTTGATAGACTATTGTTTTATCGAAAAATCTCCACTTCCTTGTTTTCTAGATGAGCATCCATATTCAATCAACATCAGTATTCAGTCGACGATTTTGATTAGTTAATTTTTGTGTAATTAACCAATACACAATCGTTTAACTTCGTCCGTCTATAGTCAAATGCTGAAACATAAGCTCTTTTTCTATTAGTCATTAGGGAGGTCAGCTTTAGATGATGTCCAATAGAAATGTTTGAAACGAAAGAAACATGTGACGTCTTCATAGTTATAAATAGCATCCAAGTTGTAAACAATAATAATCCAAGTCTGTCAGCTGAGAAGAACGCACCGCTCAAAAAGTTCGGAAAATTCGCATATTTTAGTGAGAATAAAGGAACCATTATGACGAATCCTTTAACAGTGGTGAGCTTGAAATTTTCTTTGATCATATCATGCTTAAGCTATTGTTTTATATATATAAAAAAGAACCATCATCGATTGTCTTTGTGACTTTGTTCCACACTGTATAAATTAACTGCGTACATACATTGATGTCGTATGGCAATTTTTGCGCGCTTTAAAGTCAGTTGTTATTGTCATTATTGTGTGAATTGATAAATAAATTACAAATATATAATTTGAAATACAAAGTTTACATATTCAAAATACGTTTAAATGTCTTTTGACTGCTGAGACAGTTAAAATGACGGTGACCTACTTCCATGTCAGTTAAAAAACAAAGGTGACCTTTGACATTGTTATTGAACAAAAGTTTCCTATTAACCCAAAATATGCATTTTTTACAGAATTTTGGTGAAACATGAAACACCCTGTACATAATCACACATCTGATTCCATTCAGGAATGATTGACATTTTATGATGTCTTCTTTATTTTATTTTGATCACATACAGTTGTATCATTATATATTACAGTACACTTTTTACTGTGTGTTTCATTTCAACCCATTTTTTTTATCATGTTTAGCTATGCTTTTGCTTGGTTTCCCTATAGACAGACCTTAACTCAGTTCAATTATAAACCCTTTCTCAGCACATGTAGGTTCCCTGTTGTATGTCCTTGAACTAGCTATTTTAGTCTTAGATTTAGCATTGAAAAGCGCTTAATACTAGATAGCATCATTCTATCTTCCATATATCAAGAGAAAATCAGAAACAAGTGGCTAAAATAAAAATGAAGTGTATTTAGCTGCTAAGCCTTCTAGTCATGCTCTGACTAGAATATGAAAGACATTCATTCATTTTTTTCTGTTTCAATATATTTATTTTATTAGTAGATGAGCAAAGAATGTTTGCAGAGACAGTTGGATTGGATTTCAAATACAGAATATTTCACAACCTTACTACCAAGTACCAATTTAAGTGCTTACAATAATTATTATAAATCAGACTGTCAGTGTTAACATAGGGTCGTGCAACGCATACTTAACTGTATTTTTTTTATTTAACCCAATGCCGGGGCAATGGGCAAATCTAGGCATCACATATTATGAAGAAAAAAATATATAATGATTATATAACAAATTAAACACTGTATTTTCAGAGGGTAGAATATTAGGATATTACAGCTTATGGCCTCCTAAATAATTTGCACACATGTATACAATTATAATTCTTTGTATACATTTACAGATGAAATCAAATGACTAAACTAATAACATACATGTAAAAATAAACAAAAATCAATTTCTTGTATGTTTTCTGTGTTACAGTTGAAGAGTGTTGGACCAAAGTTGGTGCCTTTCTTCAAGACATGCACCATATTCTTCGTGCTGTATGCGGACACACCAGCATCTGCCACCAGCGCTCCTTGGTTGTTCTGCATCTTGAAATGTCTGCCCATCATTTCATTGATTGTTTTCGTGCTTCTGAATGGTATGAACATTACTGAATACTACCGCTACTCACGAAGAATCTTAATAGGACTCATTTTTTCCTGCATAGGAGATGCCTGCTTGGTATGGGCGAAAAAATATTTTGAGGTTGGCATTGGATGCTTTGCCATTGCGCAAATATGCTACGCAAGAGCGTTTGGTTGGAAGCCGTTTAACCCTTACGCTGGTGCTGTTATATTTGCACTGGGAGTCCTAGTGTACTCATACTTGAGTCAGGCCCTACATGGGATCATGCTGTATATGGTTGCCCTTTACGTTGCTGTAATTGGAACCATGGCTTGGAGGGCCATTGCCAGAGTTCAGTTCTTCGGGGACCTAGTCATTAAGTGGACCAAACTGTCAGGATGCTTCGGGGCTCTGGCTTTCGTCATCTCAGACATCACTCTAGCCGTCGATCGATTCCTCTGCCCGCTGCCCTATGCCCACCCAATCATCATGGTCACCTACTATGCCGCCCAGTTTGGTATTGCCCTCTCCGTTGTTGACAGTCAGGTGGATGAACTCATTGATTCCTCAAAGCGTGAAGTAGGAAACACCACCAAAGTGGCTACAGCCATTTACCAATCAAATGGACATCAGCCTGAGGTTTCTGAGTCCTCAGTTCCTAGCCGAATTCATGAAGAGAACCAAATGAGCTCGCTTATTAATAGACCAGCGGCTGTTAAATGAAGTGTCTTCTATAGCCTGCTTGGTGCAACATCAGTATTGAATATTTTAAGCTAAGGGACCACGCACTGCTACTTGGAGAGCCAATAACCTTAGCTTACAATGTGTGTCAGATAATAAGAAGATTGCAATTCTTGCCAATTGTCCAAACAACTTATGGTGATTGAGGTCATCAGTAACAAGAGCTATTTGTGGATAGCAATTATTTAACCTAATTCTATGACTTAAACTGGCATCATTCATGTTATGTAAGTTCTTTTTATGTCAAAACTGACAAAACATGACAAATCTGTCATTAGAGGGGAAAAATAGAATTAATGTTGCCTTGAAGTTCTGTCATAGACCAGCTAGACCTGTTTTTGGCTTTTTGCCTCACTTTTGTCAACCAGAGTTACACTGTGATAAATTAAAACAGTTTTGTTGAGTTTTTGTTATAATTAACTTGTTAACAGTTTAATAAACCCTGGTCTCTATAAATGCAAAAGAAAATTAACAATAAACAATTAAATATTGTCAACAACTCTAAATTGCATTCATAAATTTCATTAATTTCTGTAAATAGCCCTTAACCAAATGATCTTAATAGTACATAAGGAAATTGAATAAATTAATTGGATTTCAGCCAGACACCTTGACAGATTCGTTACATTTTGTGAACCATGCATATGGTAAACAAAGCTTCACAGTGATATTTATTACATGGTTTTATGTGAAATATATTCATTAAATTTCAAGTTTTCAAGATTAAAAAAAGAATACCAGGTTTCTGATTTGTGTAGCATTAAGATTTTGGTGGGTAGTCTTGACTTTACTTAAGCATAAAGCGCCTCAAGGCATTGTTGTATTATTGGTGTGGAGTAAGATGTTGTTTTTCTCGTAAATGGTTGTAGGTTTCTTGCATGTTTAAATATGTCTGCTTTATTAATTAACAGAAATTATAATGTACTACCTTTGTATAAAGTTTTCAGTTTTGATAAAATTTCAGTGTTGAAAAAAACTGTTCATGAAATATTAAAAGACCTATAATTATACATCTTTTTTAATGCTTTGTGCTTTATGAACCTTACTATAAGGTGATCGATCTGAAACAACAACAAATAAAGCAGAGATTCAAAAAAATGTAACATTTTTGTAATGTTTAACTGTAGATTAAAGGTTTCTTTCAGATTTCATTATTTGTGTAATTATATTGATTGTTGTTTATTATCTGTGATTTGTGATGATTGTTACATTTTCTGTACAAGTTCTTTGTTTTCTAAAGAAAAAGGCATTTATTTTGTTTATTTTGTTGTTAAGTAGGAAATATTTGTTCACTTTCCTGCTATGATTGATGATGGACAGAATACCGCAAAGCCAGAAAATATGGCCAGTACATATGTATACATAAACTAGTGCTTTTAAACCAGCGCTTATTTAAAGAATGCTTAAACCCTGCCATGTATTAACAATGACAACATTATAGTTCTTAACATTTGTGCCAGAACGGCTTTTCATGTGGTCTGTGTCATTCAGTAATTGAACTTTGAGACTGGTTTTACATAGTTTAAGACTGGATATAACCATTCTACATGTACATTAATGGCAATTCAACCATTCACTTATTGCCCTGTTACTCATGATCACATGCTTTCCAGTGCAGACCAGGCACACAAGGCCATGTATAAACTAACTGCCTGGCTTGCTTTGAGAGCAATAAATTTACATAACTGGGCATATGTATGATGAAACACAGAAATCTTTAAGTAGTTATTTTTTTAATCTTTTAGAACAAAAACAACACTATATTTAGAAGAATTTTGATAAAAACATTGGAATAGAGGAGGTAGTTGAAATCTTGTATACCAATGTGAGCTAGAGCTGAAGCCTTTATTTTAGATAACTTGTTGTATTTAAACTAAACAGAGGAAATTATAAGTACATAATTTTATTTATTACACTTTCCTGTATAAAACCAACCACTACTCAGTATTAATTTTCCTGTGATTGTAACAGTCTGCATGCATAAATAGTTTTGTTGATTTTATATTGTTGTAAAAATAATTTAATTATTAAAAATGTCTTTCTTAGATTGTGTGATCAGATTTTAGTAATGAAGGCACAACGATAATGCTCGTGGACAGTTAACAATGTCATAAAATATTATAATAATAATATAAGTGTGATGTGTACTCAAGCAATGGTCGAGGGTTAATTGTTCTGTTATTTATTAAGTATTCTGCAAAACGCTACTGTATAAAAAATTAATGTAGTGTTGCTCTTGATATTTAAGTGGATGACCTTCTTTGTGTTCAATTTGCATTTGCGACTTTTTTGCGTATGTACAGTTTGGGTATTTTATGTATCTCATTCTTCTCATAATTTTTCATAATTTTACCTCCCCTTAAAATGAAAGCATTGAAACTCGTTTAACCTTGTTTCGAAAACTAAATAATAATAAATGGTAAAATGTCGCCTGGTGATGTAACTTAATTTATCATATTCTTTGTGCTATTATGTTTATGAATCGTTTGTTTAACAGCGAACGTGTGTTTGGTTCACAGTTTGTAGTCCTTAAACATCTGTCTCATTGCTCCCTGTTATGTTAAAGACTCGCCGATCGAGTCTCACTCAGTCATGTGCATCATCAATGCAATATTCCTTTGTTGGTTTATTTTAAAGTATTTTCATATTATGTACCATTCCTGTCTGTTTTGTGACTGCTTATTGTCTCCTCGCTATATATACTCATACTTTAATCTACTTGTACACATGTGTTGACTGTTGTTGTTTTCTTATTCATTGAAGTATATTATAATAGTAAGAAGAATCTCATCACTCCCAGGTTCAAACTTTTCACAGAACATTTGTATACACAGAACAAATTCTTGTATTTAATATTTAATTGCAATTCTTTTCAGTTTTCTTTTCTATATTCTTTCCTTAAATTCATTGATTTTCCTTAATTAAATTAATAACATTTAGTAAAAGAAAAATAAAGATCAACACAATGACATTGAATAACTCTAGAAGACTACACTCGAATAATAAATGACTGTATAGTTGTATAGTCATGATTATTCCTTGACAATTTAGTTCTAATACTACCAAAGATATTATGTACATACATTTTAAGAGGTTATGTACATATAAAATTATTATTTATTTTTCATTGACCAGGAAGAAAATGAGAATTAGAACTACTTTTCTTCAATACATGATAGTGCTTAAACATGTGCAAAAAAGGAAATCAACACTTCATTTGTTTAAACTTGACTTTCTCCCTGTTTTTGTTGAAATTTGACCTGATGTGTTGATGATAAAGTAGAAATGTGCTGAGTGTTAGTATTTCTTTTAATTTTTTTTTCTTTCTTGTCCAAAAATAAAATTTAGAAATCAAGTTTTCCTTTATTTATTTTCATTATAATAGTTTAACATTAACAAATGTTACATATTATGCACTGTACATTCTGTGTACTGAGAACTCTGATCGAAACTTTTATCATTACAATAAAAAATACAAACAAGAGCTTTGTCACAGAACGTGACAAATGCCCCCGAAGGCGTTTTGACACCGGACTTAAAGAATGTCAAAGTTACAGTCTAAAACAAATTGCATTATTGTAGAAAATTCTCCGGTCAAAATTCAAGTATGAAAATCAACAAAGATCAATAACTCCAAAAGTATGATGCCTAGAGTTATGGTTCTTGTGCACAACACTTCTCCTCAATGAGATCTATCTACCTATGAAGTTTCATGTTGATGCCTTGCATAGTTTTAAAGTTATGCTCCCGACAAAAAAGGACAGACGGACAGACAAGCTGATTACTATATGCCACCCTTTGGGGCATAAAAATAATGATTCATAAAAGGGCTGTACTGATACAAGCATTTGAACATTTTAGAAGAAAAAATAATAAATATGTAAGGTCTATAAGTGTTGCCATCAGCAGCGATGCAATTCAATAGTCCTTATATTGACACTAACACAGTTAATGACTTTTAAAAAATGTATGTTACAACACACAAAGTGCCTGCATGTTATTTCCAAGCACATCTCTTAAATTATTGATCGTTTGTGACATTTTCCATTAATTTCCTAAAATTGTCAAAAACTGTTAGCAATTTGCTTTGATGTAAAACAGCAAAAAGGATACAGTAATTTCTACAATGCTAGATTTACAAATAAAACACATACATAATAAAATATCTGTCAATAGGGAGATATTTCTGAGCTTGTGTGGTTGAAAATTCTATCCCAAACTAGAGGTTTGTCATTAAATGTGACGACTTGTACCCCAGCCACTCCATGTACTTTGACACAAAATTCAAGGGCACATAACTTGGGAATTCATGAATCACTGGGCAGGAAAACTAGGTCTTGCAGATCTACACCTCTTTGACTTTAAGAGGACACATATCAAGTTTCAATAAAATCACATAAGTAAGGAAATAGTTCACTTGACAAACTTGTATTATTATATGCGGACGAACCAACGATCGACAGAGCCTCTCAAACTTGGTTTGCTTGGGTATAACAACATGTAACATACTCATAGTATGCTTTAATCGTTTATAACTCTAAGATAAGAAATGTCAACTGAAGTCCTTGTAATACGACACACAATTGACAGCATTCTGGTAATAGCTAACGTATATCCTCGAGTAAGTTGATTATCTACCCATGGGAAATTTCACGCACCACCATTAGGACAATGTCCAACCTGACGTCCGCTCTAAGTCATACAGCCATGTAAATGACACTTTCTTGGTAATTGGCAATGACACAGTGACAGCTTCTTCTATTCTCAGTGATGTACTGAGAACTAAAGAAGGATCCATTATTTATTCCTTTACCGTAACATATTCGCTACAAAGGCCTTGAGATTTCTTCTTGATGTATAGAATAGTGTTTTTCAGACTTCTTTTCAAGAGAACGCAATTATACAGATTATGTGTGACATCCCCTAATATAGAAAGTGTATTCTACACAACAACACATTGATATCAGAAAACATTGCTATCATGTTCTTTGGTGTTTTTGTTTTTCATTTTCACTAACTACAAACCAATAAGGTAATGACATTCCATACTCCCCCTAATTGAATCTTGTCCATCATCAGGGGAAAAACCACAACACTTCTCTCATTTTCAGGACAACTGTAATTCCCTTATAATCTGCCTTGGATTTTATGACACATCAATGCAATATAATCTTCCTCATGTCAATTGTATTTCCTTTATATTATAATCTTCCTCAAGCCACTGATCATGAACTATGGGCTTCAAGAGAAGAGTACTTTCTTCTTCTTAGAGTTTGGAATGGCGTTTTTCTCTCGGAGAATGCGGACGGCCTCACGGATGTGTTTGGGCTGGATGGGGCCTGTGTCACCCCACTGTTCTAAAACATCGAGGGCTGCAAGCAGATAAATCACACATACTTTACACATGCACTTTTAGTACAAGTCACATGCTTTCATATAATATATAAATTCTAGAATTTGGTATTGCATTTCAAGAATTTGTCTTAAAGCAGGATTTTTTGGACACCTGACACTGGAAATTGTGAGTTTATAGATGTAACCCGGAATTCGGTATTGAATGGAAAAACCCAGCTTATAGAGGCGGTACAAACAAAAGTGTCCAATTTTATTCTATTGAAAATCACATACCGTATCACTAATTGGACGCCGTATAGACATTGTATTGGTTGAATGTGAATTACATAACGGTTAATCTTTGTTTGTACCGCTGGGTTTTTCCATCAATAACCAATTACGGATTAAGTCTATACATGTAAGATATAGACAAAATACTGTGGGGTACTCAGCTTAGTAGATGAAAAGAAAAATGAATTTTAAGTACAAATGCTGTATATTAATAAGAGCTGGTGGATACTTTCTAACTGTGCTTTGTCACAGAATGAGCCATGGAAGTTTATACTGAGCTAACACTTTTACAGATAAGATACAGACAAATTTAAAGTATAAATAACAACAAAGGGCAATAACTGTTGAAATATGAAAGCAATAGTTACAGTCCTTGTGCACTGCACTTTTCAATATGATTTATCATTTTTTAAGTTGATATCCTTATTGAAGTTCCATACAAGATACTATGCCAGATGCAGAGATAGCTGTACAGTTGGACAGACAAATAATTTGGCAACCATAGACTACATTAAATGCTCCTTCTATTTTCATCAATAATACTTGTATCTTATTTTTAAACTTTTAAAATTTATAGGTCAATCATTGGTTATCTCTTTTATACCAATTCACATATTATCTATCATCATTTGCAAAGGTAGTAAAACAATAATCAGCATGAATATACTGGCAAACTAAAGGTACCTTCTTCCACCACCTCCCCAACAAAGACCTTGGCGATTCCTGCCATTGCAATGAGAACGTTCTGTGATATAGTGCTCCCCGTCAGCGACTGCATCAGCTGGAAGTAGACACCATTATCACCATGTACTGAGCTTATACAACATACACTGCAGTGATCAGAGTACGACTGAGTTACTGATACATGGCACAGTTGAACTGGTTGGAATAATAAAGATAAAGTTGAAGTTTCAATAAGACACACAAATGAACTCTTTGACATCTACTAATATGTTTTGCTTCCATGTCCATAGTATTAAATCTAATTAAATAATTAAACCACTATCTGGACATGCTGCATAGACAATTGACTTCGAATCAACGAGGTTCAGCTGTATATGGTATTTGAAAATAATATTGAAATCGTTTATAACTTAATTTCAAGCAGCTGTCCTCCAGATGCTCAAAAAATAAAAAATAAAAAAAAATATTAAAATTAACAGTAAATACTGGTCTAGTAATGTTTAGTGGAGAAATCTATTATTACTGACCCCTAATTCAGCTGACAAAATCATTGGTAAAACATCGTTTTTTCTTTGCATAATCTACTACTAATGATTTTCTAGTATATTCTTGAGGTCAGCTGTTTTAAAACTGCTTTGTGTGATAATGTCAACTGAAAGATTTTCAGAAAATTCTGTTATTCGCTGGAAGAAATGTGCTTAAGATTTGCAGAACATTAAACTATTGCTAGTGGCATATACTATTTATAAAGAAACGACGCTAATTGTTGTATTTGATCATTATTTCAGCAAAAATTATACCCCAATACCCCATCACAAACACATTACATTGTCTTGAAAGGCCATTTCATGAATTATCTAAACAAGAGCCGGTCGAACTAGGTAATGCTCCCCGAATAGGTATTGGACACAGAGAAGTAATTTGTCAAAAATGGTTGTAAAATCCGACTGCAAATAACGAAGTTATGGGCTGGATTCGATTTTGCTGCAAGGTCATACTGTGACCTTGACCTTCAAGATATTAGATATTAGACAATAGATATTGTCAAAAAACACTCTGACCAAGTTTCATAAAAATTGTATTACAAATGTGGTCTCTAGAGAGTAAACATCAAATGTTGACGCACAACGCACGACGGACAACCACTAACCACAATAGCTCACCATGAGCACTTCGTGCTCAGGTGAGCTAAAACCAGAACAAGATAGTTATGGTTCTTATACACAGCCCTTGGAGTCATGACAAGAAACATGCATACCAAGTTAGGAGTCATTTGAACATATGGTGAAAATGTTACACTTCAGATAAGAAATGCTGTATAAAAATCAAAGGGGTTTAATTAAATATGGAACAAGGTAGAGTTACGGTTCTTTGGCATTTCATTTCCAGTCATTGCAAGAAACATGCATGCCAGGTTTGAAGTCATTTGAACCTTTGGTGACAAAGTTACAGTCCGGACAAAAAATGCTCTTTAAAAATCAATCAAAGGGGAATTATTCAAAAATGGAACAAGGAAGAGTTACGACTCTTGTGCACTGCACTTCGAGTCATTGCCAGAAACATGCATATTAAGTTTGGAGTCATTTGAACCTATGGTGACAAAGTTACGGTACGGACAAAAAATAATCTATAAAATGAATCAAAGGGGAGTAATTCAAAAACGGAACAAGGTAGAGTTACGGTATTTGTGCACTACACTTCAAGTCATTGCCAGAAACATGCATACCAAGTTTGGAGTCATTTGGACCTACGGTGATAATGTTACCCTTGAGACAAGAAAATAAGGACGACACCAACCATAGTCATCCCTATATGTCACCTAGTCAGGCGACACAGTAAAACCTAAACACAATCTTTGTGATTTTTTAGCTCAAATCTTGCATAAAGCAGCTTAAAGAACAAGTGTCTAAAGTTATCCTTTTTATAAATATAGGCACATAAACTGGTAAGTGTATTATTACTCTCTTGATGGAAGCCTTTGGGAATGCTGCTCTTCTGTACATCTCATATCTGTTAAGCTGGTCTTCAGAAAAATTGGACACCAGAACCCTGAAAAATAATATGGTTAACGTTTTTTAACATCATGATGATCAACATTTTTTAAATTACATTTTAATACTGTGTGTAGACAGGCCAAAAAAAAATCATTTACCCAGGGCGGGGATCGAACCCACGACCCCATGCTTGCAAATCAGGTGCTCTACCAACTGAGCTACCAGGGCGGACACTTATGGTTCGTTCCTATATATCGCAGTGAACTAACTGTGCTACATGTAAAACAAATAGCCCTATCAGTACTGGAAAGCTCTCCTAACCCTTAAAAACATAAGATTTCAAGACCCCATGACCTACATATACAACCAACTGGAACCATTCCAATAGGGGGTCACATGAAGATCATTTCTTTGTATTTTCTTGAATTTGACCACACAGTTTAGAACAAATTGTTTGATGTTTTTCCTACGTAATTCAGTGTAAAATAGTAACCTCTAAGGTGGGAATTATGTAAGCACATTTGGTAAAAAGACATCTAAATGATGTTGTTAACCAAATATGAAAGATCTGGGGCTTTTGATTTCAGATAAGAATTTTAACAAGAGGGCCCAATTGGCCCTGGGTCGCCCACCTGAGGAAAAGGTTAAAGGTCACAGTAGAGCCATTTACAGAGGACAACTAATGTTGTACACCAAATATCAAGGCTCTATTTGATTTTTACAAGAAGAATGAAGATTTATAATTCAATGTAAAATTGCGACCCCATTAGCGGTTCAAGAGAAGAAGTCGATTGAATTTTTCCTTTTATAATTCAATGTAAAATTGTGACCCCTGGGGTGGGGTCAATTTTGACCCCAGGGGCATAATTTGAACAACTTTGGTAGAGGACCTCTAGATGATGCTACATTTCCCTTTCATCAGTTTAATACCAAAAATGAAAGCTCTGGGCCTAGTAGTTTCAGTCTATAAGATTTTTAAAAACTACATTTTGAAACCCTTTTTTTGACCCTGTGACCTACTTTAATATGCAACCAATAAGAACCATTTGAACAATTTCGGTAGGGGACTACCCAGGAATTATTCCTGTTGAGTTTGGTCAAATTCCCGATAGCGGTTCAAGAGAAGAAGTCGTTTGAACTCAATGTCCTTATAAATTTTAATGTAAAATTGTGACCCCCCCCCCCCCCGGCCGGGGTCAATTTTGACCAAAGCGGCATAATTTAAAACAACTTTGGAAGAGGACCTCTAGATGATGCCAAAGACCAATTTCTTTGCAGGGGTCCTGCAATTGTGCAATAATTGCCAGCCCAGATCAATCATTACTGGCCCAAATAGAATTTAGTACAAATAAGTCTATTATATCTGTGTGGATAATTCACTTTTATCCAAAGATTAGCAGCTAGTTTACCTATTTCAATACATTGCCAGACTTTCTAAATATTTTACTTGAAAGACCAGGGAAAATACTGGAGAAATAAATATTTAAAAGTACTGTATTAAAAATAAATTAGAATCTAATATAAATAATGTTAAATTTCATTACTTCATTTTTAAATTAAATCTTATTTAGTTGTCCTTTCTCCAACACTTGCAATCGTTCATTATATTAAGTACCGTATGTCTTTAAGTCTTTAATCTAAATCAGCATCATTTACCAGCAAAAATAATTAATTAAAGCTATTGTTCTGCAGAAAAGCAAAGGGGGGAGTAATCCTGTAGCGTTACTTGAGGCACCTGGTGGTAACCGAGTTATAAACAAAATCCATAATGGACGACCTATGTTGTCACACAAACTCCCCGCAGTGATTACTTCCCTTGACAGTACATTATATCACTGCCACCAGCAATGTTTTTCGCCCAAATACAGGCGGATAGTTTTTTTAATTATATTTTTTTTCTGGACTTATCTCCTCAAAATATAGTATCTTTCCTTTAAATATATTAAATAATCGTAATTAGAAATATTATTTTATCATATTAAAAAAAGTAACT
>Ga0224511_10001499_pt1 | contig 14238 bp, 7 predicted proteins | sample SF_May12_sed_USG_2_FD_169988 | JGI IMG/M metagenome (GOLD analysis project Ga0224511, IMG submission 169988) | Sediment microbial communities from San Francisco Bay, California, United States - SF_May12_sed_USGS_8_1 | ecosystem: Environmental > Aquatic > Marine > Sediment | place: USA...
ATTCTTCACTTATTCTAATAAATGTTGAGTAAGTGTGAGGTTTGCAGCTGCGAAAAACTAGGTTTCACCCCTAATAAAAGTCATTGACCATACCAAGGCGGTAACTCAGCAATTGTTTGAGAACTTATTTTTAGAAATAAAAAATACAAAACAAGTATCGTGTATGATGTTGGCTGCGTCTTGTTCGTGTTCCATGTTGTCATGGTGCTCTTACACTTGTCTGCAACATTTTTTCTGTGAACATCTCTTCGTTTTATAGAACATTGGATTTATTTTAATTACGTAGAATAAATAAATAAAAACGACTGTTGTTTATTTCAGAATGTTTCATCTGAGGCATGGCATTATTTTCTTATGTCTTTTATAAAGAAAATTGTGTACACTATTTAGTTTGAACATTTGTTTATTTTATTTAAACAGACAACTATTTCTTTCAATACCGTCTCTTTTTTCTGACAAATATTCAGTTAATATCAAGAATGTTGTGATAAAATATTTATCTTAGTCTGTTTATTACACATTTTATGTCCAAACATGTCGTACCAGTAAAAATCAACATTGTCTGTATACGATAGCTTAAATATTTTCATCTTTATTAACTTTACACGTTTTTAGATATCCATATTTTCGTTTTATTTCGCATATATAACGTTTTAAAAATACTGAGTTTCTTTTTCTCCTCCTCCTCCGCATTCTTCTTCTTCTTCTTCTTCTTCTTCTTCTTCTCCGCATTCTTCTTCTTCTTCTTCTTTGTATCAAGAATACCTCGTGTACGTTATATGACTGCAAAGGTAAAATAAAATAAGGAATACAAATGTCGTCGGTTGTAATGGGCCCAGTCTTCTTAGTTATCGAGCTAAAATGGTGTATTGAAATGTACAACACGTATGTTGCTTTTTATAACATGTGAATGCCACAATAAACATGTGTCGTTTTTGTCACCGAATGGCGATATGTAAATTATCATATACCACTACATAACGACCTAACGGTCAAATGGCATCTTTCGAAATGTTCCGATTTTACAGTATTTTCAAATTCAACTGAATCCAGAGCCGGTCATATCTAGCTGTAAAAGCGTGTCATGACTCTCGCTAGTATCTTAATAGAGACACGGTCCGTCCGCTTTTACATTCTCTGGTATTTCACTTAGGCCGAATCCGTCTTCTTTATCTGGCGTGTGCGATGACCAGTGTGTTGTTGCCTAAATTTATAATATTATGAAGCTCAAGTTCACACCGTAGTCGAGTGGTGTTTAGACGGTACGCAGGACGCAATGGGTCCGTACGCAGTACGCATAAATTATGTTATATCGTACGCAGACATCATTTTTTAGTTTAAAAAGATCACATTTTCATAAAGAAACACAACAAAATTGACATACAAAGTCAAATAACTCTATTTTTTTCGCGCGCGGATTACATGGTGTTACATGTCAACATTTGTTATGTTTAACATTTTAAGCAACACTTTTCCAGCCTTGAATTTGACATTTATTTTTGATCAACCAACATTTATACGCAATTAACATAACCGCAGCGGTGGCTTTGTGGTTGGGCGCTCGCCCCGTAAGCGGGAGGTCGTGGGTTCGATCACTGACCGCGTCATACCAAAGACGTCATAAAATGGTACCAGATGCTTCCTTTCTTAGCTCTCAAATCTCTTTAAAAAAAGATGGATTCCACCCGGAATGAGCGATCGAGAGAGATTAATGTAAGTTTGGTTAACTTGCTTCGCAGTCGACCTTTAAAACAAATAAGTTAAAATTAAACTACGAGTTGTCAGCAGTTGTCGTGATATGGGAGAAAACAGTGTTTTTGGCTTGCCGTTCACGGCAAGCCAGTATTGTTTTGGAAAGGTATTTCCGGTTTGACGTTTCCCTGCTTTCTATTTTATGCATGCGAATAGAGATGGGGACCATTCGAGTTTCGGGCGGTTCCGATATTATTACGTAAACTACCGAACATTTCCTAGACGGTAATGGCCTAGTTGTTTCTATTATGATGATGACATGCTATTTTTAGCGGAATGTATTCGCATCTGAGCTTGGCTGTGAGAAAATCGCCCTTAACTCATTTGTATACATTGCTTACAAAACCCTTATGATGTAATTAACAAAGGAAAGTGATTTATCCTTGGTCTTATACTTAGTAAAATTAATGCATTTCAGCTTGTTTGAATACAATTTTGTGTATCTATCATTGGCATACAGAACAAAAAGATATCTTAAGTATAAAAATATTCATATACTACTTTTTCACTTGAGGGCGATTTTCTCAGAGCCTGGCTCGTCTTCACAACATGGCAAGCCATTCCTTTTAAAAGGAAATTTTATTATTATGTTGTAAACCAAAATCAAACAAATTATCTCCCTTTTTCAGGTTGAATCGGCCTCTGAAACGCTTCACGACAACTTAAATGACGTTTTGGACGACCAGACCCACTTCAAACTACGGGAGGCGCAGGGTAGAGCTTTCGCGGAAGATTTAAACAATCACGTGATGGCTTGGTCGATAGGCGAGTCTATTGTTGTTCTAATTATAGGCATTGGGCAGGTGCTTGTTTTGAGAAGTTTCTTCACGGAGAAGAAAACAAGCGGAATGCCCTCAATGCGATGAGAATGGACTCGTCTAGGGTTTTTTTTTGTATTTTCATTTCTTTTCTTTTTATATCGTGCTTGGGTGTTGAGTTTTCTCACGTCTTTTGACAACAAAAGCATAATTTAAAGTCGTGTTTTTAAATTAGCTGCTTTTTTCGGAACTACAAATTGTAGAATTTTTCTTATTTATTTAAAACATATCGATTATTTAGATAGATCTATTTAACGTTTCAAATCTTTAATTGATTTTTTTAATTGTTTTCTTGTTACGAATCAACATGGTTGATCTACAATTACTATTTGTTGTGACATGCACTCTCATTATCAGATATAACATATATAACCATCAAACCTGGGCTCACTATCAAACACGTTGAATTTATACAGTAATGATATTTATACTTTGCTTTGAAATACTCATTTCTTGTTATTGGCCTTTTCCTTACCTTTGTATTAACTACGTTTTTCTTATGCTTGCTGTTCAGTGTTCAGTTGACAGGACACGAAGGCTACTAAGTAGTGTAATAAACAGTACATAAAGTCTTTGTGTGGCTAAAAGTTGTTTGTTTCCACTAACGTCTCCAAAAAAGGGGTAGGTAGGTAGGCAACACTATTTTTTAATTAAGTTTTTTACCATACAGCAAAAAGCCAATTATAAATGTAAGAACACTACATCAAAGGTTGATACTATCAACACATATTCGTGTGGAATATGACAGCATATAAATGTAAACTTAAACTAAGTAGGTTAGTAAAATAAGCTCAAAAACAGTACAAAAAAGTTACTATTTATAGTTTCGAGCGTGAAACATGAATCAATGTACCGAAAATCATATTGTTGCTCTAAAATCGTCGACGAACACAACAAAAAAATGAGTCGGCAAATGCAATAGGGTCAGGCGGGTTAGTGCAAACAAACAACTTTTTTACGCCGTTAAAACCACGGTCTTCAACCTGTGGCTTATTTGTTTAAAAAACGCTATGTCTGTTTCTTGATATCCTTATAATCGGCCACAAAAGGTGAAGTACATTAAGTATAGTACCTGAATTAACATGGCAGTGATAATTGCAAACATTTTATGACAAATAATATCTTTAGACCAAAAAAGTAAAACACACAACAACAAAGCGAAAACATAATAATCCTCGTCACAGCCGGGAATCAAACCCGGGACCTCTGCCAACGCAGTCTGGTGCGTTACCTCTAAGCCACCCAAGGCGACTGCACGTATACATAATGCATTGAAGTCAAGCTATTTTTAAACTGTGTCAACGTTATGGTCGACACATACTAAAACTTGCAGGCCTTTCTTTTTCAACAACGTCATTTTTCTGTAATATTTTAACATGCAAGGTAAACTATATTTAGCAGTTTCTCATATTAACGGCAGTAGGATTCACTGCTTAAATGTTGTTAAAAAGTAATATGTAAACAATGTTGGTCAAACGATACAGACAATGCATCTTTAAGTATATTTAGAAATAGGTGGTCTGACGTGATGTCAATTAAAGATGCAACCATGCTGCTTACCGGTAGTTTTAGTTAGTGTTAAATACGTGTTGAACTTTCTAGTCACTGTGGTGAAATCAAACACCGACTGATGATATTTTGTCCAGTAAAACTTGCCATCTACTGTGAAACCATTTAATTTCGTGCGCTCGAAATTTCGTGGTTTGACGATATTGGATGAATTAGTAGACACTTCAATTGGGGGATTTTAAAGTATATGCAATATAACTAAAGTAAAACAAAATTTCGTTGTGATCTTAAATTATTGGATTACCCTACCCACGAAAAATACACGAAATTAAATATCCAACGAATATTAATGATTTCACAGTGTTGTCCCGTTATGAAGAGTCTTACAACTAGGTTTTCGTATGTCAAATATCAGGGTATCCTTGCCAACATATCAGGCGAGGTGTTCGTAATCGTGGATTTTAAACTATATGCAAGATAACTAATGTTTAAACAATTCGTTGGGATCTTAAATTCTTGGATTGCCTGAACGAACCACGAAATACACAAATTGTAATGTCCAACGAATATTAGGGGTTTCACAGTACATTGCAGTCATTTTGATGTGAACGATGTTGTATTTTATTGATGTTCGAAACACTATTTTAGATAAAGCACACCTGAAAACACACTGTCTCTTGTATGTTTATTCTCCATTAATTTAATCAGCGCATACTTTGTTTTCTTTCTTTTTTCCGTTTTTTTTGGCAAACAAATATTGTTCACTGTGATCTGTAATGGTAAATACATATTTTGTTTAGAAGATTTGAAATGTCTATAGTTATAATCTGCGTATGGAACAAACTAGTTTTCAGCGTGTGTCATTTTTATCTTTTTTTTTTTTGTTCACGATTAGTTATACATGTATAATGTAACAATTAAAACGGCAATCCTGTATAAACGCTTTACGCAGTTAATTTCAGACGAAATTATTGCATTAACATTTGAACGATTTATTCTGTCAAAAAGTGTCCAGCATTATAACTGCATGTTTGTATGTATTCAGATATAAAAATAAAACTGCTGTAAAAGTATGAATCAATAAAAAACGTTGATGAAACATGTGTTTGTAATGACTTTATTAATTAATAAATTAAGTCAGTATTGCAAATATCAGAAGAAGAAAAATCAACTAAATATGTTTATGACGTCATACATTAAATATGACGTCATCTAGTTGTATTTCATCTAATGGTCTATCCAAGACAAGAATGACGTCACACGCGTGTATACTCCGGGTCGTCTGGCCTTACCACAGCCGTCACCCCAGCTTACCACACCTGCAAGGAGATCACATGATTTGTGGTAATAACACTCAACCACGCTAAACAGCGTTTCACTAAAGTACATGCATAGTTTCGCAAATGTTTAAGCTCCTCCCATTTCTGTAGTATTCCTTTGTAGGTGTGATAAGGTTTATCAGAAACAAAAAGTATGCTTTCTTTTGTATTTTCTAGGTCAGATAATCACCTGACAATATAATCCTTTAGAATCTATTGGATTAAAATTTACCATGTACTGTTATAAATGATCATGATTGACAGTTACGGAACTGTCCATTCTCTAGCGCCCCAATCAAGCACAATTTATAACGGTGCCATCAAGTACAATCTCACGATCAAGAATGTTTACTTTAACGATGCAGAAATAATGGTTTCATGCAAGAAGAACACACGTATATATGATTTAAAACATTAGAATGTAACGTAAACCGTTGCCCGCCCTAGTAGCAGCTCAACTGATCACTGTGACTAGTGCTGTAGGATAGTTAATGAATGTAGTAGAACTTCTACTACAATGTAGGAGCAATCGTGTTTTTTCTGTTTTACCCGAGCCTACATTACAAACATGTAATTATTAACCCCGCAAATGGGATCTACATATACTTATAAAGTTGTGTCTCGTGTGCTCTATTAATTGGTACTTAATGCAATTGAAAAGCCTTGCAAGTATATAATATAATTTATATTTAATATGATATGACATTGATCACGCTTATGAACGTGTTAGATGCCAGATAATTAACGTATCGACGGAGCTTGAAATGACGTCCGACGCATGACACAATGGCGGGAAAGCTCGTTACGTCAAACATTGCAAGTACGCGTAGCCAGTGATACTCAAAAGATTTAGTCATCAGATTGGCCCAACTGAAGTTGTATGTTATGGCGTAGCGTAAATTCCCGCGTTTTTGTCGGGCATCGGACGTCATTTCAACAAGTCTGATACGTTAATGATGAAGTCTTACCAGCGATCTCCCAGACTCCGTTTCTCTTGCATGCTAGAGGGCCTCCAGAATCGCCCTGAAACATTGGTCAGTATGGTTTATAATGTAGGTCGTTGTAATAATGACCCTCAGCGAATTACAGCCAATTACCTAGCGGTTAAAGACACACCAGCACATGGGTTGTTAGTTAGAACACTTTGTCCTGCTGCATTAAAGCAACACTGTATCAAAGAAAAAACTGTATAATACAACGCAACATGCACGCGTCTTGTTGCCAGTGTGACAGCATTACTCTTACACAACAATATTGTTTCTTTTCAGACAGATGCTTAAGGTAACGTTATTTTTATCAGTGTTTTATGTCTTTTACTCAATATAATGTCATTATGCTCGAATCCTTGATTCTCGAACCACTCGTGTTCACTGCCTGAGCTACCTGCTTGACTGTTCTAAGTACACGACATCCAGCAAGTTTTAGTTTAAAAGTAATGACTGCAGCTTGTCTTTACTCCACATGTTAAAAACCCGCACCTGACAAGCGTCTTGGCCGCCCGTGGACGACACGCCAACGCAGATGTTACTACAAGTGTTTAAAACCCGCACGCACCTGGCAAGCATCTTGGCCGCCCGTGGACGACACGCCAACGCAGATGTTACTACAAGTGTTTAAAACCCGCACGCACCTGGCAAGCATCTTGGCCGCCCGTGGACGACACGCCGGCGCAGATGTTACTGGTGTGAACATTGTTGTATCCCAGGTAGTAGGCACACTCGCTGTTCTGGATGGTTCGAAGGTTAACATACTCTAGCTGGTTGGTGATTGGCGCGTGGCCGTTAGGATCTGTTGATGTACATTGTTGATGTTAAATTTTTATGACCCTTTATTTCAATGACAGTTCTACTCATGTAAGCTAATTGACAATCGATTAACAGTTACAGGAACCAAGTCGCCAATCAAGCATGCAAATGCGACTCAGCGTATGTTCATACTGCCAATAAAAACCAATTAACCGTGAAAATCGACGATATAAGCTCACGTTCACAAATTACCCAAATGACAAAATTTCATTTCAATGCACTAAATATTTTCTTGATATTTAGGCAATTTAAAAACACGTGTTAATATAAATAATATATAATTGAGTCTTTATTTTAAACTTATAAATTTCTAGTCTACCCAAAAATAAGACAATTGTCCTGTAAGTATATGTGCTTTCGTATAATTGTTAAATGTTTATATGTTTGCAACTCGCATACTCTGTAAAGCGTCTTGAGTTATAACAAATTTTGAAAATTAATATAAAAGTTTATATTATGATTTACGGCACTGTATAACTGTCATACATGTACAAGTACATCGTGACGAATCAAAACAATACTATAAAAAAGCAAAGAATGCACTTCAAAATCCTGTTCCCTGGTAAAAGGATAAAGACAGATTGGAGCTGTAGATTATTTGTACCATAGAGCACTGATCCATTATATATGAAAAGTGCATGCAAATATATACACCGCAATACAAAACATTTAAACAACATAAAAGTATTAACAATCACAACATAGTACCGGAGGTCGGAGGTGACAGAATATTAGTATTATATACTTTTCTGACACATGATCTTTAACTGTACTACGTTTGTGTACTTGTATTTGATGAATAAATACTCTTAAATTAAACACAAATTTAAAGTCTTAAGATATTATATTAATAAATTAAAAGCATAGTAACGGATGTGACATAACGTACCGTAGTATGTGGCTCCCCATCCAGACACGGTGCAGATATCGCTGGAAAACGTGTCGGATGGCTGGGGCAAACACGCCGGTCTGGCATAACTGGAAATACGAAATGTGACTTCACATTTGTGAAAAAAGTACGCAGACAAAACAGACAATGTGAAGATTTAAGGGAACCAGGCCTAAAAGGCATAGACACAAAAGAGTAATTGTACGTCCACAACTTGCACACAGTATTTTTTGTATTTCTTTTATTATGAATTATTATGTGTATTATTTTCTGGCATCTGCCCTGTGTGTATGTAAAAGTTTTAAAAATGCCGCATAGGTCTATGACCTTCTGGTACAATGTATTTATATCCAATTAACATAAACACTATCAACTTACCTTCCGGTGATATCAACAGGCTTGCTAAGCTTCATCAGAGCGATATCGTTGTTGTTGGTTCTGCTGCCGAAGTTCTCGTGCGGATATATGTGGGCCACGTGCACAACGTTAGACGTGTACACCTGACGTTGATCCTGGAGACCGACCCCGACAGTCCATTGGCTGGTGTGCGTCCCAAGTCTGGAATATTCATACATGTATTTAGAATATTTAATTTTGAGATGTTGACTTAACTTGATCTATGGCGGTCAACTCAACTTGACGCATGCCACAGATGCCTAGTCACAACTTCTTTTAATGTTTAGACTAACATTTACGAATGTTATCGTGAACAACGTTGAATGTGTACGTTTGGCTTTGGTCATGATCCTTGCCTATCACGGTATTTCATAAACTGGAAATACGTGCCCATTCTAACAATAATGTCACTTCAATGTTCTTATTATTATTGAGTTAATAAATAAATAATAAAAATGTATAATAATATTAATTATTATTTTTAAAATAGAGTAAATGAATAAATATATATAAATTAAAATGAACAGTTTTAATAATAATAATAATCATAAAATAATAATATTAATAATAATAATAATAATAATAATAATAATAATAATAATAATAATAATAATAATAATAATAATAATTAGTTTAATTACTTTGTTACAACTCTTATATGAAAATAAGCTAAAACATCAACACATCAATGTTGGTTGCATAATACAAACATAACAAATAAAACATTGTGATGATTAAAAGAATTTCATAGAACAGTGAACTTTTACTTTTCATTTTACGTCGCGATTTAATGTAGAAAATAATTTCATGCATAAATACTCAAACAAGTAGTTAATTTCAGTCAGTAGATTACTATGCGACAGAAAATGTAGTGTTTTCAGTACTAGTAAACGCAATTTGAATGTTAACAAAAGTACAAGGATTTATATCAGTACGAAATGAATTTCACCATTTTCTTGGTCATAAACATGAAAAATGTTGTAAAAAAATCTGGCATACATTATAACAGCCAAGTGAACCCAGTGCAAGTGGTCGCAGTGGCAGCAGGAGGGAGGTGTCGGCTTTCGGTCTAACATCTGAACACGTCAACGCTGTCACTGGATTGCTCGTCACCTCTCGCGCCTGGTACGACATACACACAGCATCATCATGAACCATCAATTGACACAAACAACTGAATACACCAATATTAAGCGAGTAAACATTTCTTTTTACATAGAAAAAGTGTAAAGAGTGCATATTCTGCTTTCAATATTAACCATAGCTACGTTGACAGCCCGTCGGGATGCAGGTCTTCTTCGGAACTGATAGGTAGGCCGTCTGCACGCACCTGTCAACACACAACATACATGTATTGTGTTTATACTGTAAGTTACCCCACCCATCGGGCTTAGCTATGCCAGCTGCTCAGTGTTCAGACCCCAGGATGCGACCATCATCTCCTATTAAGTCGTATGGAGGAAACGTGTTGACAGATAATCAGAAAACAAAGTGTTTAAAAGTTACTTGTAGAAGCTGTCAAACGCTGTTCACATTGTCGCGGTAATTGCAAATATCCAATTTGATAAATAAGAAAGCACATACATCCTCCATTCCTGGTAGTATTTGATGTGTTTAAGAGTCTAAATGATAGTTAATTAGAAAACTGATCTCTTTAATGTTTAAATTTTCACGAATCATCGTTCAAGTTTGGATCAAAAATTGCTTCATTTTTCAAGGAACTGAGATGGGAGTGGTCTCCCTTGGATTAATAGATTAGGTTGTAGTCAACTATTAAATTGTGAAGTGAACGTTTCATAGTCGCTCGAGAGTTGCCTCTCTTGAATATAGGTTGTAGTCAACGGCTATATAGCGTACACAGTCGCCTGATAAACAATAATTTTAGGATGAAAGTACATAATACTGAAAGATAGAGTAGGGCAATGTTACACTGTCCTCAGGTCAGCATGACTAATGGAAACAATTGAGCAAGGGATATTGTGATTTAGATCTTTGCCACTGTACGTAGGTGTAGGAAAGAGAATAAGCTAGAGGTGCATGTACAACTTTTGAGAATCGCCGTAATGGCCGTCCAGTAGGAGAACTGGTCGATACCATTTACGTGTTAGAGAAGGAGAACTGGGTGGGGAAGTTGAGAGGCGGAATTTTATGACTAGTGATGAGATCTGGGAGCTAAGACCAGCCAGTATGATATCTAAGACGTTGTAGGAATGAACGCGAGCGCCAGCGAGTATTTCGCCGCTGTTGTTCCGGTGTTATAAGCAAAAAGAGTTTGTGAACTGAACCAATGTTTGTGCGCGCCGCCATGACGGCTTTGACTATACGACTGGTACGCGGGAATTGACGATATATAGTTGTAAATATAGCTCTAATAAAAAAAACCCGACCACCCACTAGAATGTACTCTTTAAATAAAAAACTTGTGAAATTCGTTACTTTATAGATGGTGTCGGTGTGCAGCATTTGTATGGGGGTAAGTGATATTTCGAGCCGTCATCGGTGCACACTAGTCGAGGTTTGTAGCGTTGTGTTCCATCTTGTTTGCGAGTATGTGGTTTTCATTTAGAGTTTTTTTCACCGATCGGGACCCCTCGGCGAGGTCTTCGGCTATTTTCCGACAGGACGGAAATGGCCGAGTTGTTACGATTAGTGTGGTGCGCACAGAGAGGACAATCTTGAGTGTGATAATGTGGGCGCCTATGGTGCCCAAAATGGCCATTAGTATACACATCGGGGGCAACTGAGTACACTAACTTATTATTTGACACACTATGTTCGGATGCTAGGCCATTCTATTAGTTGTGCGCACTCCTTTTTCGTGAATAAGCTTCACGTACGAGGCCGTACCTGCGTGATTAAATGTTCAGTGTGCAGTAAACACTGTTGTTGTTTTGACGATAACACAAAAATGCACGTATAAATTTATGAACCGAATGAAAGTGCACTGGTCATTATAGGTACCTGTTTTCGACGAAAATCGCAAGCATTCCAGTGTGCTTAGGGCATATTTTGGTTAAGGGCTAGTGTTAGGGTTACGCTAGGGTTGTGGTTATTTTCTAAATGCAGCGCGTTCAAGCTCAATGTGTGGGCTTTTTGTAAAGTCGGGGTACATTAAAATCAAACAATGTGCATTTTTCTGGCATGCGTACGCGATTAGGCACAGAGACGCTCATATGTACATTACGAGCTTCACTCAAATGTGAATAGCTCGGGACTGCACAGGCCGATTTGGATATCCAGGGGCTTGTTCGAATCGTAAAGATGTGCAGCAAGTGACAGAATCACAAATATGGACCTCTGACCGAAAATGAGTGTCTCCGATTTTTTTGTTCCCTGGCAAGTTGAGTCCAGTAAATAACTTACAGTCGGAGAGCGTATGTTGCCATCAAATGACCCTACCATGACTGATTTCAACAAATGAGGGCTCGTTAGATTTCTCTTGCCAAGGCGCACATGAATAATTGTAAAGCATGTGGATTCAGACCGGAAGTGACGTAAACGGACCCCAAAACCGCCCGACAGGCCCGTTTTTTCGGTTCTAGTGTCACAACTGTAGACTTTGTATATGTGATCTAGACATTTTAGTGCGTAAAATTATTAGAGCTTTCAGACGATTTGCGTTTTGTTAGCACATTGGCGTTAGATCAAAGTTACTCGGGTGGGTCTGGACTTTGTTTAACGAAGTCATTACTTATCTTGTTCAATAACGAGATCACTGAGTCGACTATGCCATGAACTATCAAGTTTTAGGCCATCCTTTATGTCTCTGGGTCGTTAGATGCCCATAAATGCTTTTATATACGGATTGAAGTGAGATTAATAAATATCTGGTTTGTCGCAGTGCCATGTTTTACGAGAAGAAAATATAATAGTTGGCTGCAACCTCATTGCAAAAATTGCGCGACATTCGTAACTACTCGGCCAATTCCGTCATCGCTACGCTCTGGTAAATTAACGAAGAAATCGCCGAGGGGTCCCGAATGATTGCGCGAAATACAGTTTGGGGAGGCAGCCATCTTCATACGTTTATTTAAATTCGTTTTATTATACTTATATACTGTTTATTTTCGCCGCATCGATGCATACGGGTAAATAACTTTTGAAAGCGGATCGATTACAAACGGACTGCACAGCTGAGGTTCTTTTATAAAGTTGCCTGTTTGTAGTTTGTTACGCGTTTTCGCGACCATTGTAACATTGACAACTTTGTCTGTAGTATGGGCACGAGAAATCTGCGTTGGTAAGGGCTCTTGGCTTTCCTTCTTCGTGTTTCAAAGGCTAAATTGGCTTTTGTGGAATGAAATGGCTCGAGAGTCAGTTGTAAACCGGCGTCGTTGAATTGTGTCTTTTTATGATTCTGGTGGCTGTTGTATTTGGATGAGAAAACAAGTTTCCATCAAGCATCTGCTTACTGGTCGAGTGCCTAAGTTTGGACGCTTTTGGCGGTTATCGAGTATTTTCTAGATAGTTTTTGAACAGATTTGTATTAAATTTGGCATGAAAACAGGTGAATCTCTCATCTATTCGAGTTATGCTAGAAATTGGAATAATCGAATTGTAACTAGTGTAATTTAACCGTACAACACCCCACCTAAAACAGGTTTAAAACTGGCCCGTGAGTGCCTAAAGCTCGGACACAATTATATACACAAATAAACATACTCAAACAATTTAAAATAGGTAAAACATTAAAAACTACATAAAGGCAACTATAATCTTTAAAATTACATATTTTCGGATGCAGGTGTTCCTTATAGTTAAGTGCAGATGCAGAAGTGGTATTTCTGTATAATGGAGTAAAATATTGTTGCTATGGACACCATTTGAGATTTGCAGTTATATTGGTTTAAATGTTATTTTTGAAAATTACTTTTGTTTAAATTTGAAGTATACACACCGTTACATAGTTTTACGAATATACATTTTGTTTAAATATGAATATGAGCATGCCTACGGTACAGATCAATAAATAAGATTTTTAACGTTGTAAAACCCCATTGAGTTACATGTTCCCGACGTGACCGGGATGTGCAATCTGACCTAAATAATTCAGAGCTTACTGAAACACTTTCATTTGAGCAATCACTTTGAAATTATCAGGGTATGCTGAATAGGTATTGACTTTTTATGCCCGCGCCATTTGAAGAATGGTGGAGGGGCATTAAGTGTTACCCCTGTCCGTCCGTCCGTCCGTCTGTCCGTTACCAAAATTTGGTGTCCGCTCAATAACTTTCGATTCAATTCAAATTTGGTTTGTTGATATATAATATCAAAACACAGGTCAAGTTTGATTTGGGTTACAATCCACTAATTTTTGACTGAGTTATGGGCCTTTTATAAAAACATAGCACAAAAATTGGTGCCCGCTCAGTAACTTTTGAAAGACTGCATCGATTCGATTCATATTTGGCATGTTGATATATAATGTCAAAATACAGGTCGTTTGATTTGGGTTACAATCCACTAATTTTTGACTGAGTTATGGGCCTTTTTATAAAAACATAGCACAAAAATTGGTGTCCGCTCAATAACTCTTGAAAGACTGCCTCGATTCGATTCATATTTGGCATGTTGATATATAATATCAAAGCACAGGTCAAGTTCGATTGCGGTTACAATCCAATAATTTTTGACGGAGTTATGGGCATTTTATAAAAACAAAGCACATTTAGCGGGGGCATCCGTGTCCTATGGACACATTTCTAGTTAAATATATATAATTTCATAAAGATTTGAATGAATTAAATGCA
>Ga0224511_10001500_pt1 | contig 14237 bp, 8 predicted proteins | sample SF_May12_sed_USG_2_FD_169988 | JGI IMG/M metagenome (GOLD analysis project Ga0224511, IMG submission 169988) | Sediment microbial communities from San Francisco Bay, California, United States - SF_May12_sed_USGS_8_1 | ecosystem: Environmental > Aquatic > Marine > Sediment | place: USA...
CGGCGAACCTGGTTGGGCGAAAAAAGCTAAAAAAGTATCTGATAGATAAAAAGACTCCCGCCTCCCTGCGGGACAGGATGCCGATCCTGGCCGCGGGGGAGGAGGCTCTGTGGATCCCCGGGCTTTATATGGCCTCCTCCATCCTCGCCAGCGCTGCGGACAGACTCCTGACACGAATCACCTGGACAATAGAGCTGTAACTTAATCAAGTTACAGCTCTATTTTATCGAGGGCCCTTCTGCCCCAGGTCATGGGGAAGTAGATCAGAAGGGCGGTGAGCGCCACCATGGCAATGTAGGCCAGCCAGATGTCCGGTCCATCGCTTTCCTGGTTTCGGAAGATGGCCCACAGGTGCCTGCGCACCGGGTGGGCGATGATCATCACGGAGATACCGGCATAGACGATGGACACCATCATATACAGGATGGCGCCGGTGGTGGCGCCGACTTCGGCGATATTTTCGTAATCGAACTTGGGAAACATGGCGCCCATCCCCACCCCCAGCCCGGTGAGCCCCAGGGTCAGCAAGAAGACAGCTCCGGCGGAAACGGTCATCACATACGCGTCCACCCCCAGCAGGATGTTGGAGGTCACCACCAGCACCTCCGCCAGGAAAATAAGGGGGATAAGATACAGGAAGAACTTTTCCCATAAAAAGCGACCCATCCCCACAGGGCCTGCCCGCACCACCCAGAAGCTGCCCCCCTCCACGCTGGTGGTGGAAAAAACAAAGCGCACCGCCACCGCCGCCAGCACCACGCCGGACAACCCGATGTTGGCCACGGACACTATGCTCCTGATGTAGATATTATCCAGGGGAAGATTGCGCACGTTGAATATATACACCACCACCAGGGCGCCTAGCATCAGAAGCTGGGACCACTGCCCCGTATCCCGCCAGAAGAGTTTAACGTCCTTGATGGCCAGGGCTCTGGTGTCCGGGCTCACATGCCTCAGAAACCGCCGCATCGTCCTGTAGAGCCATCTCTCCCTGGGCGGCAGGGACGTGAGCCGGGAAGAGCTGTAGGCGCCGCTCCACCCGACATAGTAGATGGCCATGGCCGCCCCAGCGGAGAGCGCCACGCTGGCGATGGCCATGGCGCAAAGATAGCCGAATTGAACCAGGAAGTTTTCCCAGTCCCCATAGGAGCCCAGTTGCAGGCTTCTTGCCATCATGGAGGAGGGGAGCCATGGATAGTCCGGCGCTTTCATTTTTTCCACGAACTCTATGATCTGCTCATCCGGCACATTCTTGCCCAGGTATTTCTCCGGTTCTATAAAACGCAACAGAAGCACCAGCCCCACGATAAAGGCCACCCCCACGAAAGAGAGCACCTGGTATGCGCGCCGGGCCGGAAAGAAACGCATCAGCGACATGGTGATCAATATCCCCGCCCCGGAGGGGATGACCATGAAGGGGATGAAGAGGACGAAGATAAGAAGGTAATACAGCCATGGGGCGAAATTGGTCTGGCCATAGGCGATGAACACCGGAAAGCAGAACGCGGCGGCCATCCATGAGGAGTTGATCATGGTCATAATGTACTTGGAGAAGAAGATGTCCCGCAGCGGAATCGGGGAGGAGATGAGAAAATCCAGATCCCGAGACATGAACATGGTGGAGATGGAGGCTATCACGTTGGAGAAAACCAGCATGGAGAAAAAGGTGAGGCACAAAAGGTTGAGCAGCTGGATCACCAGGATCTCCCCCACATCCACCGGCAGGGAGTTGAAATAGCGCAGCAACCTGTAGAAAAAGAGATACTCCGCCCCCATGGTCAGGGCGCCCAAAGTGACGATGATGGCGGCGCGGACGCTGTTTTTGCCGCCGGAGCGGAACAGGGAGTTGTACCACAGGCGTTTGCGCGCCTTCTCCAGGATGAAAAAGTCCTTGAACATATATACTACCTGCCTTGCTTGCTTTCTGCGCCTGCATGGCGCCTCCCAACAGGATACGGCGGCTGGGCGCAGGTTTCAACCGCCATGAGGGGAGGGAGGACAAATATTTCAGGGTTTGGGTTGACTCCGCCGGGGGCCGCTCTTATGTTTATAAGCAAACCGGACCGAATTAGGGATTGATGAAGGGGCCGGATAGATTCATAATAGTCGTTTTGGAAAAATATTCTCATGCTTGGCGCTATAGTAAGGAAAATATTCGGCTCGCACAACGAACGTGAGCTAAAAAGGCTTTCCACCTACGTGGAGGCGGTCAACGCTTTGGAGGAGAGCGTCTCGGCGCTGACCGATGACGAACTCAAGTCCAAAACCCCGGCTTTCATGGAAAGAGCCGCCAATGGCGAGACGCTGGAGAGCCTATTGCCGGAAGCGTTCGCCGTGGTGCGGGAGGCTGGCAAGCGGGCGCTGGGGATGAGGCATTTCGATGTGCAGATCCTCGGTGGCGCGGCTTTGCACGAAGGTAAGATCGCCGAAATGAAAACCGGCGAGGGAAAAACCCTGGTGGCTACGCTGCCGGTATATCTCAACGCCCTGTCCGGCAAGGGCGCGCATGTGGTTACAGTGAACGACTATCTGGCCAAGCGCGACTCCGAATGGATGGGGAAGGTCTACCGCTTCCTGGGGATGAGCGTGGGGGTGATCCAGCACGGGCTTTCCGACGCCGAGCGGCAGGCCGCGTATCGCTGTCATATCACCTATGCCACCAACAACGAGCTGGGGTTCGACTATCTGCGCGACAACATGAAGTTCTACCTGGATGACCTGGTCCTGCGGGAGCTGAATTACGCCATCGTGGACGAGGTGGACTCCATCCTGATCGACGAAGCCAGAACACCCCTGATCATCTCCGGCGCCTCGGAAGACGCCACCGACAAGTATTACATCATCAACCGGATCATCCCCCAGTTATTGAAAAAGGACATTTTCTACACCCTGGATGAGAAGGCCCGCTCCGCCATGCTCACCGAAGATGGTGTGGCCTTGGCGGAAAAAGCGCTGGGGGTGGAGAACCTGTACGATCCTCTGGAGATAGAAACCCTGCACCATGTGCAGCAGGGGCTCAAGGCCCACACCCTGTTCAAAAGGGACGTGGACTACCTGATCAACAACGGCCAGGTGGTGATTGTGGATGAGTTCACCGGCAGGCCCATGCCGGGCCGCCGCTGGAGTGATGGGCTGCATCAGGCCATTGAGGCCAAGGAAGGGGTTAAGATCGAAAGCGAGAACCAGACCCTGGCCACCATCACATTCCAGAACTTTTTCAAGCTGTATAACCAACTGGCGGGCATGACCGGCACCGCCGACACGGAAGCTTCCGAGTTCGCCAGCACCTATGACCGCGAAGTGCTGGTGATCCCGCCCAACCGGAAAATGGTTCGGCTGGACTATGCCGATGTGGTGTACCGCACCATGGCGGAGAAGGACAAAGCGATCATTGAGGAGATCATAGAGTCCCATGAAAACAACCAGCCGGTGCTGGTGGGAACCATCTCCATAGAAAAGAGCGAGCAACTCTCCTCCATGCTCAAGCGGAAGGGGATAAAGCACAACGTGCTAAACGCCAAGCACCACGAAAAAGAAGCGGAGATCGTGGCCCAGGCCGGGCGACGGGGCGCGGTGACCATCGCCACCAACATGGCGGGCCGCGGCACGGATATCATCCTGGGGGGCAATCCGGAAATGCTGACAGTGGCCCGGATGGAGGCCCTGGGCGAGGAGGCGGACGAGGAAGAGTATAAAAAAACCCTGGCCGAATATAAAGTTATTTGCGAGGAAGAAAGGGAAGATGTGCTGGCGGCGGGGGGGCTGCATATCCTGGGCACGGAGAGGCATGAGTCTCGCCGCATAGACAACCAGTTGCGCGGCCGGGCCGGGCGACAGGGCGACCCTGGCTCCTCCCGGTTCTTCCTTTCGCTGGAGGACGACCTGCTGCGGATATTCGGCGCCGACCGGATATCGGGGTTGATGCTGCGGATGGGGATGGAAGAGGGGGAGCCGATCGAGGCGGGGCTGGTGAGCAAATCGATCGAACACGCCCAGAGCAAGGTGGAAGGGCACAACTTCGACATAAGAAAGCATCTGCTGGAATACGACGACGTGATGAACAAACAGCGCGAGTCCATCTATGCCCAGCGTAAGATGATAATGCGCGGTGAAGAGCTGCACGAAACGTTGATAGACATGGCCCTGGATGTGCTGGACATGGATATGGACGCCAAGACCCCGGAAGACTCGGTTCCGGAGGATTGGGACCTGGAAGGGCTCAAGGACGCCCTTGCCCTCCATTTCTCCCTGGATATGAAGCTGAAGAAAGATAACGACTTCACCATCGGAGAAGAGAAGTTCGAATTCGCCACGGTGACTCTGGAGGAGCTGAAGGAAAGACTGGAGGGTTTGATAAAGAAATCTATCGAGTCGAAGAAAGAAGAGCTGGGGGAAAACTGGCTGGAGTTCGAAAAGCATATCACCCTGCAGGTTGTGGACAGCCACTGGAAGGACCACCTGCTGTCCATAGACCACCTGAAGGAAGGAATTGGCTATCGAGGCTATGCCCAGAAGAACCCGCTGAACGAGTATAAGAAGGAATCCAGCGCCATGTATATGGACCTTTTGGACCGTATCCGCCAGGACGTGGTGGGGGTATTTTGCCGGGTGCATGTGAAGACGAAGGAAGAGGCCCAGCTGGAGCGGCGCATGGCGGCCCGACGCCAGAACCAGCGGGTGGTGGAGCACCGGGGGGAAGCCAGAGACCAGAAGCAGGAGACGGTCCGCCGCGATGGAGAGAAAGTGGGCCGCAACGACCCATGCCCCTGCGGCAGCGGTAAAAAATACAAGAAGTGCCACGGGAAGGGGTGAGGGGGAGATTGACCCACCCCAGTATTGCTTTCGTTCAGGTATCACCAGCCCAGTTTATATTGCAGGGGTGAGGGGGACAGGAGGGCGCAACTCTATAGGAAGTCTCGTCAGGGCAGCATTCCGTTATTTTCAAAATAGTTCTTTTGATTCATTTGGGAACGTTTTCATATTTTCACAATGAATTCATTATGCGGCATCCGGTACAATAGATTTTTATGGTATATAGCATTTTCATTCCAGTTCCTCTAACTTTTGGAGTTTCATATGGAAGAATCGAAAAGACTAGAAAACGCACCGCTTCACTACGCTCCGACCAATGAATTGGGTGTGGTGTTTTTGTTTGCGCATCATGCGAAAAAGCTTGGATTGGTCGTTGACTCAGTTCAGGCAGGTTTTCCAGATTGTATGGCATTTAGAAACACACAAAATGGACGAAAAAAAATTCGAATAGAATTCGAGTATAAATCCAAGAACTTTAAACTTCACAAACATGATCCAAAAAAATGTGACTGGATTGTCTGCTGGGAGCATGATTGGGCGGATGCTCCATCCAATCTGCATATTGTTGAGTTAAGACGTGAATATGGTTTGGGTTTTAATGTATGGATCAGCCCAGTATCAGGAGAGTATAAAGAAGCTATGGATAATGTAGATAAGGATCTTTGGAGTGTCCCAAGCCAGTCTAATAAAGGCGATCTGATACTCTATTATTTTACGAAACCGGACATGTGCATCAAGCATATATTTGTTAGTACAGAAAAAGCCAATAAGGTAAAGGCCGGATGGAAACCTGGCTATGACTATATGGCGAATATTCGAAGAATCGGGGAACTGAAATCGCCCATATTTTTAGAAGACATACGTAAAAACAGGGCTCTTTCTACTGCCAACTTTGTTCGAGGACAAATGCAGGGAAGGTGGAATGCATCGGAATATTGGCCGTACTTGTACCCATTGGTGATCAAGCGCAATCCATCTCTAAAAAAACCGCTTTCAAAGTATGCTAAATACATATGAATGGTTGAGATGGAAAATAATTATTTATAGTGTAGAGCCGGTCGGAGGGTGTGAAATATCTCGCCTCTGTAAATCAGAAATGATTACCCCTCCCCCTCTTCCTTTTCCGCTTTCAGCGAGGGCAGTTCCACCCGCACGGTGGTTCCTTTGTCCAGCTTGCTTTCTATGGTCATCTTCCCCTTCAGTCCCGTCACCAGATGGCGCACGATGCTGAGCCCCAGCCCCGTGCCCCCTTTTTCCCGAGAGCGCCCGGGGTCCACCCGATAAAACCGTTCCGTCACCCTGGGGATATCCTTGAACGGGATACCGTGGCCCGTGTCCCGCACTTCATACACCACCCCTGTCGTCGTGGGGCGGACACACAGCGCCACCGACCCTCCCGAGGGGGTGTATCGCACGGCGTTCTGGGCCAGGTTCAGTAGGATCGACTCGATTTTCTCCGCGTCGGAAACCAGATGGACCTCCTCCTCCGGCGCCTCCACCCCCAGGGCGATGCCCGAGCGTTCCGCCTCCGCGGTGAAGAGCGCCACCACATCATCCACCACACGCCGGGCGTCCATCCGCCTGGCCACCACCGGCGCCCCCCCTCCTTCGATGCGGGAGAGCTGCGACACGTCCACCACAATATTCCCCAGTCGAATGGCATGGCGGTGGATCGTCTCCAGGAACTTGCGCGGCTGTCCCTCGCCGATATCACCGGAGTCGATGAGGGTTTCCGCCGCTCCCCGGATGGCGGTCAAGGGGGTCAGCAGTTCATGGGCCATGTTGGCGATAAAGTCGCTGCGGATCCGCTCCAGGTGGATCTGTTTTGTAATATCTCTCATCACCAGCAGGGCGCCCCCCATCTGGCCTTCATCCTCCATGGGGCGGCAGATCACCTCCAGCTCCATCTCCGGATCGCGCCAGCTGATCCGCGCCGGAGCCTTGGGCCCTTTGGCCGAGGAGTGAACCATATCCAGCGCCGTCAAAATCTCCGGATCGCGCACCACCTCTTCTTTGCTCAGCGCCTCCCGCCCATGAGCAGGAAGACGCAAAAGCCCCTCCGCCGCCTTGTTGGCCGCCATCAGCCGACCATCCGCGCCGAAAAGCAGCACGGCGTCCGGGATGCCGTCGATAATTGAAGCGAGCTTCTGTCTGTCGTCCGACAGCCGCCATACTAGCCCGCGAAAGCGGAGGCGCAACTCTTCCAGGCTTCGCTCCACCCCGCCCAGTTCTCCGGAGCCGCCGGACACCAGAGCCGTCTCATAGTCTCCCTCGGCCAGGGTGGCGGTGAAACGCTCCATAGCCTCCAGTCGGCGGGTCATGGGCCTGGCGACCAGGTAGGAGATGACCATGGCTAAAAACAGCGCCGGCAAGGCGGTGAGCAACAGCCGATACTTCATTCCTTCCGTCAGGGTCTCCACATCAGACACCGGCCTTGACAATCGAATAACAGGATCGGTGGGAATGGCGAGGAATACCGTCTGTTCACCCAGGGCGGCGCTTTTCCGGCGGTCCACACCTCGCAGCCCCTGCAACGCCTGGGTTACCTCCGGGCGGAAAAGCTGGTTGGTGGATTTCTTGGTGTTGATCATGGAATCCGCCAGAACGACCCCACTTCTGTCTATGATGGTGAATCGGAAATCGGTGGCGCGTCCAATTTCCCGGACCAGTTGGGCATTCTCCGGATTCCAGGGGATAAGTTGCGCCGCGGCCTGGCTGGCGGCCCGTTCCAGGTCATTTTCCGCCTCTCGGTTCTGGTATTCCCACAGGAACGAATCGGCCAATATTTCTATGAGCAACACCAAAGCCAGGAGCGAGAGCCCCAGGGCGGTGAGAATGTATGTGTATAAGCTGCGGTGAAACATATCAGATTTAAGGCTCTCCACTGTTTGGTTTATTCGCAGGATTGAACCGATAGCCAGTCCCGCGCACAGTCTCCAGAAAGTCCGGAGAGGATGGGTCTTTTTCTATCCTGGCTCGTAACCTTCTTATATGCACGTCCACAGTGCGCGGATCGATATACAGCTGCCCTCCCCACGCCCCCTCGATCAGGCTCTCACGGGAGAACACCTTCATGGGCCGGGTGGCCATGAAAACCAGAAGCTTGTACTCCTGGGGCGCCAGTTGAGTCTCCTGGTTGTCCACAAACACCTGGCAAGATTCCAGGTTTATTTTAAGGCCGCCGAACCTCAGCGGCTCCAGGCTTTGGCTGGCCCCATGGCTGGAGCGACCCAACACGGCGCGGACCCTGGCCACAAGTTCCCTGGTGCTGAAGGGCTTGGCCACATAATCATCCGCCCCAAGCTCGAACCCCACCAGCACATCCGATTCGGAGCTTTTGGCGGTGAGCATGATCACCGGCACATGGGCTCCGGCCGGGCTTTTGCGCAACCGACGCAACACTTCAAAACCTAAAAGATCCGGCAGCATCACATCCAGAATAAGAAGATCGGGAGGCCTGGCCAAAGCCGCTTCGAGGGCCTGGCTCCCGGTGAGGGCCGTCGTCACATCATGGCCGTTCACCACAAGGTTATACCGCACAAGCTCCAGTATATCCTCCTCGTCGTCGGCAACCAGAATTCTGGCCATATCCTCCTATTCCAAAGCGTCAGCGCCTATTTCCCAAACGAAGTATGCCGGATGTCTTTCCCCTTCACCAGATAAATCACCATTTCCGCGATGTTGGTGGAATGGTCGGCTATCCTTTCCATCTGCTTGGAGATGTTCATAAGGCTCAAGTATCCTGTGATGCCCGATGGCGCGTCCTTCATCTCGGTGAGCAGCGCCCGGAATATCTGTCGGTTCAACTCATCCACCGTCTCGTCCCTGGCGCAAACCGCCTCCGCCTTTTCCGAGTCGCGGGCCACATAGGCGTCCAGGCTGTCGTGCAGCATCCCCTGGGCTATCTGGGACATACGCAAAAGCTCGTTCAGCGACGAGCTATGCGGATCGTTCATGATCTCCAGCACCCGCTCGCTCATGTTCGCCGCCAGGTCGCCGATCCTCTCCAGATCCGTGGATATTTTCAGCCCGGTGATCAGCAGCCGCAGATCCTCCGCCGCCGGTTGGCGCAGGGCCATGATGGCCACGCACATATCGTCGATATCCACCTCGTATTTGTTCACCGCGTGGTCTTCTTCGATCACTGTCCGGGCCAGCTTGGCGTCGCGCCACTCCAGGGCCCGCATCGCCTTGCCGATGGCCGCCTCCACCATCCCGCCCATGCGCAGGACCGTGTCCTTCAGGTGGCTCAATTCCGCTTCAAAGTTTTTACTGGTATGGGGTCTCATGTTTATATAGCCCAAAAATGTATTTTAATATTCACCGTTGGCCTTATCCGAATCGGCCGGTTACGTATTCCTTTGTCCTGTCCGCCCTGGGCACGGTGAACATGGCGCTGGTCTCGCCATATTCCACCAGCCGCCCCAGATACATGAACGCCGTATTGTGCGACACCCGGGCCGCCTGCTGCATGTTGTGGGTCACTATCACAATGGTATACCTCCCCGACAACTCGTCGATAAGCTCCTCTATCTTGGCCGTGGCCACAGGATCCAGCGCCGAACATGGCTCATCCATCAGCAACACGTCCGGATCGGCGGCGATGGCCCTGGCTATGCACAGCCGCTGCTGCTGGCCGCCGGAGAGGCCCAGAGCGCTCTGGTTGAGCCGGTCCTTCACCTCGTCCCACAGCGCCGAGGACTTCAACGCCCTTTCCACCGTGTCGGCGATCAGCTTCCTGTCGCGCACTCCATCCACTTTCAGCGGGTAGGCCACGTTTTCCGCTATAGACATGGGGAAAGGATTCGGCTTCTGGAACACCATTCCCATCCTTTTGCGCAGGCCGATCACGTCCACATCCGGGTGGAAGATCTCCTGCCCGTCGAATATGATGCTCCCCTCCACCCGCAACCCGTCGATAAGGTCGTTCATCCGGTTATAGGACCGCAGCAGGGTGGACTTGCCGCAGCCCGAGGGGCCGATCAGCGCCGTCACCAATCCTTTTTCCAGTTCCATCTCCACGTCGAAGAGCGCCTGGCTGGCGCCATACCACAGGGAAAACCCCTTCATGGTCACCAGCGAGCCTTCGTCCCCCTTCATCTCGTGGTGGATCGTGGGTTCCACGTGCAGTTGGTTCAAAGCGTTATCGTTCATAAAATAAAGTGTTTCCGTGAATCAAAAATGTCCGGCCACATAGCGCTTTTTGAGCCTGTTGCGGACGATAATAGCTCCGGCGTTCAGCGCCGCCACCACGCTCATCAGAAGCAGGGTGGTCATGAAAACCATGGGCTTGCCGGCTTCGGCGTTGCGCGACTGGAAACCCACATCGTAAATATGGAAACCCAGGCACATGAAACTGCGCTCCAGGTGGATATAGGGGAATATCATATCCACCGGCAACTCCGGCGCCAGCTTCACCACCCCCACCAACATTAAAGGCGCCACTTCGCCTGCTCCCCTGGCCATGGCCAGTATCAATCCTGTCATTATACCTGGTAGCGCCCTGGGAAGCACGATATACCGGATTGTCTGCCATTTGGAGGCGCCGCAGGCCAGCGAGCCTTCCCTGGCGGACTGAGGCACCGCGGAGAGAGCCTCTTCCGTGGCCACGATGACAACAGGCGCCGTGAGCAGCGCCAGTGTCAGCGAAGCCCATAACACACCGCCGGAGCCGAAGGTGGGGGAGGGGAGCCTTTCGGCGTAGAGCCACTGGTCTATCCACCCTCCCATTCCATAGGCGAAAAAGCCCAGGCCGAAAATCCCATATACAATGGAAGGCACTCCGGCCATGTTGTTCACCGACACCCGGACCAGGCTCACCAGCCAGCTTTGCCGGGCGTACTCGCGCAGATACAGCGCCGCCACCACTCCGAAAGGCGCCACCAGAAGCGCCATCATAACCGTCATTACGAAGGTGCCGAAAATGGCCGGCATAACCCCGCCTTCCGTATTCGCTTCCCGCGGTTCCGCCACCAAAAACTCCCACCAGCGGGAAATATACACCCCCACCTTGCCGAAAAAGCCCAGGGCGTTGGGTTTGTATAAACGCACCACCTCGCTTTGACGAATTGTCTTTTCCATCCCGGACACGCTGGCGAAGGTGATGGTTTGGGCGGCGTCCAGGAGGTCCAGCCGGTTCGCCTCCTCGGCCAGTTTGGCGTATTCTCCCTCCAGCCTGTCGGTTGTAATGGAGGTTTCCTTTGCAGCGGCCAGATATTCTTGCGAATCCTTCCCATGATCCAGCGCCACTTTGCGAAGTGACAGCCTGGCCTCTTCCAGCTGGCGGTTCACATACCCCACCTGGACCTTCTGCAGCTTTCGAATCTTGTGGCGTCTTTGCTGGGCCTGTGTGACCAGGTGGGCTAGCTTGTCATGCGTCAGGGGGTCCGGGGCCAGCCTGGAGTCCCCATTGTCCACAGAGACTAGCTTTCCAATGAACGGTCCCCATTCCAGCCGCTCCACCAGCAGGATATCCTCCGGGGCGGCGATGGTCTTGATGTCCATGTCGGACACCCACCTGAAATCCTCGTTGGTCAAGTCGTAGTTCCCCAACCGGTATAAGGAGCGGATCGAGGGTCCGGCGGGCGGTTTTCCTTGGCTGGCCACGGGCATAAAGGTCTCTGAGCGGACCAGTTCCCCCGCCGTCACACTATCGTCCATCATCGTGATTGTATAGACAGGTCTGGGCCAGAACGCCTTCACGCCGTTGTATGTGACCAGGGCCAGAAAGCTGACGATCATTACCACCCCGGCCGCCAACGCCCCGCCCAGGAGCCAGACATACGGCTCCCCCCGGGCCGAAAGGGGAGCATGGCCGCTGCGACGCATGGGGGGGGGCAACTTTCCGTTATCTTCCATCACAACCTCGAAAACCTTTTTCGGAACCGCATCCGCACCAGTTCGGCCACAGAGTTGATGACGAAGGTCATCAGGAATAAAGTTAGCCCGGAGAGGAACAAGGTCCGATACAACGTGCCTCCCACCACCGCTTCCGGCAGTTCCACCGCAATGTTGGCCGATAGCGCCCTCAATCCACCGAATACGTTCATTTCCATCACCGGTGTGTTTCCCGCCGCCATCACCACTATCATGGTCTCTCCCACGGCCCTGCCCATGCCGATCATCACAGCGGAGAAGATGCCGCTGGCCGCCGTGGGAACCACCACCCAGATGGCGGTCTGCCACAAGGTGGCGCCACAGCCCAGGCTGGCGCCGCGCAAGTGATCCGGCACGGCGGAGAGAGCGTCTTCGGCGATGGTGTATATGATCGGGATCACCGCGAATCCCATGGCAAAACCCACTATCAGGGTATTGCGTTGGGCATAGGGGCCCACCAGGCCGTCCCTTGGGTCAAATCCCAATTTTTGCGCGAAGACCGCCGCGATCCATGCGACCAGTGAAGCGGACATCGCCAGGGCCAGGGCCTTGCCCATCTCCACTGTCCCCGCGGCCAGGCCGCCATGGGCCTGGCTTCCCCGTCGGCCCCCCCTGCCGCCATATCGGGCGCCCGCCACGGCCAGCACTGCGGCGGCCATGGGAAGGAAAAGCATGAACAGAAAGGGGGTGGCGTGGGTTTGTTTGTTGCTCAGCCACCGGCTGAAATTTCCATCGAAGAAAGCCGCCTCGAAAGGGATCCCAAGGGAAAAGGCCAGCGATGCGCCCGCTCCCAGCGACAGCGCCATGGCGATGAACTTGACGCTTCCGGAAAATCTTTGCGCCACCGGCGGGGGCAAAAGCTGCCATAAAAGAGAGCCTGTGATCAGGGAGAGGGGGATAGTTAGCCCGCAAAGCAGCACCGGGCCGATCCCTTTTTCCACTATTGGCGCCAGCACCAGGGCCGCCACGAAACCCAACGCCACCGAGGGAAGAGAGGCCATCATCTCCATGGTGGTTTTCAGGGGGCTTCGATATCGCTTTTCCAGAAACTCGGAGGTGAAAACCGCCGCCAAAATGGCCAGGGGAACAGCGAAGAGCATGGAGTAAAAGGTGGCTTTCAGCGTTCCGAAAATCAGAGGCATCAGGGAGAGCTTCGGCTCGTTATCATCCGTGGCCGCCGAGGATTGCCATGTATAGGAAGGCTCGGCGTATCCCTCATACCATACCTTGCCGAAAAACGCCGTCCACGAGGCTTCCGGATGGGGCGCGCTTATTTTCCACAGGCGTATGGCTCCGCTCCCGGTGGCCAGCAAGGCGCCGTCATGTCGCGCCGTCAGGTCCATCCCCCGGATTTCGGAGCTGGCGGCCACATCCAGGCGCAGCGCCACCCGGTCGCTGGCGCCATTGCGGAGCCAATACCCTCCAGGCCCGGCGGTGAGGAAAGTTTTGCCCGAGGCGGAGGGAGCGATGGCCGTCACCGGGCCCTTGTGGGGTTCGAGCCTTCTGGCCCGGATAACCCGCATTCCATCGGCGGTGCCCGATCCTGGACGGGAAAGGATGAAATGTATTCCCACTCCCCCGTCGGAGGCGCCCACCACCAGGGACTGGCGACCCGCCAGAAACGCCGCCGAGGTCACCTTCACCCCGGGGGAGGTGAGGCTTACCGTTTCCGCCAGGAAAGCGCCGGAGGGCTCCCTGGCGTTATATCTGTACAGAACCCCGTCTTCCTGGATCAGCAGGATGTCCACCCCCTTTTCCGTGATGAACAGCCTGTCGTTGAGATCAATCCTGGAGATAGCAGGCAGTTCGTATGACTTAACCGAGGTGCTCATCTTACCGGTCATCATGTTCGCCTTTATGGTGGCGTGATGGAGGGAAAGACCCCCGGAAACGTCCAAAACCGCAAAGGTCCAGAGGCGTTTTCGCTCGCTTCCGGAAACCGCCAACGCCAGAGCGGCCACCTTTGTTCCTCCGGACTTTAATATGCTTCGGGAAGAGGACTCCATGGACACTTTGCGGATCTGGTCCCCCGCCACCTTGCTGAACACGGCGCCTTCCCCGAGCCAGGTATCCGGCTCCAGCGAGTCATAGGCGGAAAGGTCATAACCTTTGGGGAATATCTCCACCTTGAATGTGATGGACCCAGCGGCGATGGAGCCGTCCTCGAAACCGGCGGCGAAATCACCGGTGGTCTTGTCAAAGGCTATAGCCGTGGGGTTCGGTTTTTCCATTCCATCGGTGTTTTTGAAGTCGATAACAGATTCCGAGACGATTTGGCCGCTTTTCGGGTGGTAGCTGACAATACGCCCGTCCGGGGCGATCTCCACCGCCAGATGAAGGTACTCGTCAATAAGTGTGGCGGCGGACCTGGCCCATGGAAGGGGTCTGCTGGCGCTGAATTGGCCGGTGACGGAGCCTGCCTGGAATAGAGGGAGAACCTGGCTTATCAGATAGACAAGAATCCCCATGACCGCGGCGATGACAAGAATCCCCCCGCCGGTGATGGTGTATCCGGCGATGATATCGGCGAGGATCACAGCTCGCTGGGT